>Ga0182027_10000090_pt1 | contig 136079 bp, 102 predicted proteins | sample 712E1DmetaG_FD_121300 | JGI IMG/M metagenome (GOLD analysis project Ga0182027, IMG submission 121300) | Permafrost microbial communities from Stordalen Mire, Sweden - 712E1D metaG (Illumina Assembly) | ecosystem: Environmental > Terrestrial > Soil > Wetlands > Permafrost | place: Sweden...
CCCTCTTGCTTCTCCCGCTGCCTGCGCGTGCCCATTGCCATGCGCCGATTCTACGAACAAACCCTGTGCATTCTTCAAAAGTTTTTGCTCACGAATCCAGACTTGCACCACGGGCTGTTAGGGGGCTTCATCGGACCCCCGCTTTAGCATAGCCGTTGCCTGTGGAAAAGGAAACTGACCCACTACCAACCAATCTCTTGTTTCGTGCCCATGGACAAAGTGTACTACTCTTAGAAGCTCAGGCTAGGCACCTACACCCATACAATTCCGAATACAAGTGATCTATTATGCTTACAACTAACGCAAAAGCGGTCGAAACTCTGGGACATTTCCCATCTTCAGGTCGTCCCGGTCGGATATCCGGCACTCGTGAATTAGTTGTCTCGGGAACGCCGTACATAGTTCTTTATCGTGTGCGCGGCGATGTTGTGCAGTTGATCCGCGTCTTCCATGCCGCCCGCAAATGGCCCAGCCAGTTTTGAACTCACTCCGGCGAAGGCAACTCACGCCGCAAAAACAAACTAAAACTTATTGACAAGCTCCGCGTCATTCTGCTTCTTCGTTGGAGAAACTCGCTGCCTTTTTTTCCAGAGCCTTCCTCAGTTTTTTCCACACCCCGGCCCCTCGAAAACCAGCGCTAGACAAGGCTTCTAGCGTACACTGAAACTGTCAACACTTTTCCGCGCGGCGCGGGCTGGAGCGACCACGCGCGTGTGATGGAAGTCGTTGACAAATCTTCCGCGACAGTTAGAATACGCAAAGTTTTCTCCCGGTGAATTTGCCCATGAGCCCCGAAACTTTAGATTCTGTTCTCTTGCGAACGGACTATCCCGAATTGGAGTTGCACGCCAGCGGCAAAGTCCGCGACGTCTACTCCCTCGACAGTGACCACCTGCTGTTCGTGGCCACCGACCGCATCTCCGCCTTCGATTACGTACTGGCGACAGGTATCCCGCACAAGGGCCGGGTTCTGACGCAGATCTCGCTGTTCTGGTTCGACTTCCTCAAGGACGTCGTTCCCAACCATCTCGTCACTGCCGACGTAGACCGGTACCCGGCGGCGATTCGCAAGTACGCCGACGAACTCCGCGGCCGCTCCATGATGGTGATGCGCGCCGAGATGTTTCCCGTCGAGTGCGTGGCGCGCGGCTACCTTTCCGGCTCCGCATGGAAGGAGTACCAAGCGACCGGTGCAGTCTGCGGCGTCAAACTTCCGCCGGGGTTGAAGGAATCCGGCCAACTGCCAGAGCCCCTGTTTACGCCCGCGACCAAGGCCACTACCGGACACGATATCAACATTTCATTCGAAGAAATGTGCAAACTGGTCGATCCCGAGTTGAGCCGCCAACTTCGCGACACAACCTTGCGCATCTACAAGAAAGCCGCCGAGTATGCGCGGCAGCGCGGCATCATCATCGCCGACACCAAGTTTGAATTTGGACAGACCGCCCAGGGCATCACCCTGGCGGATGAAGTACTCACCCCCGATTCCTCGCGCTTCTGGCCGGCCGACACCTATCAACCGGGCAAGGCGCAGGATTCCTACGATAAGCAGTATGTGCGGGATTACCTCGAAGAAATTCGCTGGAACAAACAACCGCCCGCGCCCGCCCTTCCCCAGGAAGTCGCGCGGCGGACAAGCGAAAAGTACCTCGGGGCGTATCGTCAGTTGACAGGACGCGAGTTGGAGATTTAGCCCGCGCGATGGTGCCATTGCATTCGATCATTGAGCTTCGGATCATGGAGGAACGATCATTGAGGGACGATCATGGAACGACGATCGTTGAACCATGAGCATTGCGGACTGGATCATCCTCGGCTTTCTGGTGTTCTCGGTCATTGGGGCAGCCCTTGAAGGTTTTTTCTATGAGGCTTTCAAACTGGCTGGCCTGGTCGTGGGGTACCTGCTGGCCGCCTGGCAGTATCATCGCGTGGCGGACTGGTTCGCGCCTCATTTGAAATCGCCGTGGTTAGGCGAGATCGCTGGTTTCCTTATTATTTTTTTTGCGGTCCTGATCGTTGCCGGCATTGCCGGACAGATCTCCCGCTGGGCGATGAGGAAGGCCGGCCTGAGCACGATTGACCGGATCCTGGGCGCAGTCCTCGGTTTGTTAAGGGGCTTGCTGGTTGTGGCTGTCATATTGACCGCCATGACCGCTTTTGCGCCCGCTGCGAAGTGGCTGGAAGGATCCGAGTTGGCTCCGTATTTTCTGGTAGGCGGGAGGGCAGCGATCTGGCTCGCACCGTCGGAATTGCGTCACCGCTTCTACCAGGGCTTGGATTACATGCGGCAAGTGCATTCGACAACGAATACAATTCAGCCGCAATCGTCCAAGCCGTAGAAGTAGTTTTTGTGCGCGAAAACTGAGCCTCCGTAGAGATGGGGCTTGCCTCGTCTCTAACTGCCGGAGGACCTTGGGCGCAGGCTTTTGGGTAGGGCGCGGCTTCAGCGCCTGCCCTGAGCGGAACCCCAAGGTTACGGCCGGAGCTAATAAAGACAGGGGGGCCTTAGCCCCTGATGGATCCAGGTTGTGCAGGTGCGGAAACGAGGCAGCAGGTGAAGGACCAACTGGAAGCACTCATTCTTCAGATGTACAAAAGCAACATCCTCTATTCGGAAGCGGTCAGTGAATTTAAGAAGCGTTTTATCATCACCGTGCTCGAAGAAAACCGGGGCAATCAATGCAAGGCAGCCCGGCAATTGGGCATGCACCGGAACACGCTGAGCCGGACCATGCACGAACTCAAGATCGATGTTCGTCCGCTGCGCGCCGGCGCCAAGCGTCCTCCGCGCAGCGCGCGTCCCGCCGTCACGCTGGAGAAAAGACTGGTTCGCTAGACGTCCCCCAGTCCGCGTGGCTTGCAGCAAGCAGTCTTGCGGCAACAAATGAATAGGGCGGCCCGGAAACGGACCGCCCTGTATTTCCTCGTGCTGCTTTCTTCGCTGCGAAGTAAGAGGTTCTAGTGTGCCGCTGGCTTCTTGTGGACGGGCGGCTTCGGCGCCGATTTCACCAGCAACGCCCCTTCGCTCATCGTCATCACAAACGGCTTGGCCACATAGGAGACCGGCGTTCCTTCAAACTGGAAGTCCGTATCTTCTTTCGGCATCTGCTTTGCCGGGATCACCGCCGCCATGGTCAGGTCGATGTCCGCGCGCTTGGCATCGACATCGTCCGAACTGCCAGCCAGTTGCAGTTTGGTTGCGGTTTTGCTCGTGGTGTCGATACTGATGATGTGGGCCGCCATCTGCAACGGCTTCCCCTTCAGAGTAGTCCACACCTTTTCAGCGTCTGCCGGCGTGCCTTCGGAGAGGCATAACTGCCACTCCGCGAAGCTCATTTCCTCCGGTTTTTTCGTCTTCAATAGATCGGTACACTGCTCGGCGGGAGTCGGCGGCACGTACTTCGTAACAGTGAAATTGGCCGGGGGCAGGGGCGTGGTGGCTGTCAACGTCAGCAGATCGGTCCATCCCTCTTCGCTGCCGTGGTACTTGTTGTATTTGCTCTTGCCGAACGACCCAATCTTAGTCTTGCCTTCGCCCTGAGCCAGATTGGAAGCCCGCGCGATGAAGAAAAGTCCCTCCACATCTTTTTCCGCCGGGCCCGCCGTCAAGTCAGCGAGCGCCAGGTAATAAATCTCCGTCAGGTTCGTCGGATCCGCTTGCACTGCGGCGTGAAGGAACTGCTCGGCCTTCGCGTAGTCCTTGGCAGCGTAGGCGCTCATGCCGGCTGCGTTGTTGAAGATCCCCGTCGCCGTCGCTTTCAGCTTCTCCCAGTCCGCCGCCGGCGTGCCCTCCGGCTTGGCCGCCGTCTGGAGACACTGCAAGCCTTTCTCACCGGTCTGGCCGGCATCCGTCAAATTCTGTTGCGCGTTCGGGCCTGTCGCCATCGCCTGCTTGGTGAAGGCCAGCAGCGCCAGCGCCCGTATGTTGCACGGGTTCACCTGCAACACCTTCTGCGCCGTTTCCAGCGTCTTGGGCTGATTGGCCGCCTGCTGGTAGGCGCCCATCAACAGTTCCAGCGCGTCTTCTTTCATCACGCTGTTGGGATACTGGGTTAGAAACGCTTCCAGGCCGCTGATCTTGGCCGTGGCGTCGGTCTGCTGCACCGCGCCCACGTAGGCGTTGTATTCGGCCGGGTCCTTGATCTCTTTCTTTTGCGGCGGTGCTGGGGATGGGGTGGCGGTCTGCGGCGGCGCGGTTTGGGCTGGCGCGGAAGCAGTTTGGGCGACGGCGGTAACTGCTGCTACCAGCAACATCGCAAGAATAATCTTCTTCATTCCTGTGGCTCCTTCAACTCATCGGGGAAGATCGAGTTTGACATTTGTCCGATTTGCATCCGAGCTTGGTGTCGGGCTTGCACCATGAACCAGTCTATCGGCACTCACCATCACTGATCCCGAAAATCATGCGCCGCCTTTTGACACAGCGCAGCTTAAACATTATTCCGGTGAGCGGATTATAAGGATGTAGTCCCTCTAAGGCAAGCGGCTTGCTCGATTCTCCCTGTTGCCAGGTTCGATGCGGGAAGCGCCGCCGAGGTTGGACTCCGCCCCATCCATGCCTACTGCACGATACACCAGATGCAAAACAGAATAAACAATGTTCTTTCGGAGGCACCCGTTTTGGCGAAAACCGCGAATATGTTCCGCCGTCTGGGGCACAAAAACCATGCGCGATAGTGTGCGCTGATTTGTCACAGCCGAGGTACGCCAATCCCCAACGTAGGCCAACCTGGGTGCTGCTCCACGACCCGACTGCTCGGATAGAAGGGATCCTTCGACTCCGCTGAGGATGACAACTTGGAGCGGGGGTGGCTGAAAGCCGAGAGCTGACAGCTGAGGCTCGCTTCAGTCTTTGAACAGATTGTCAAAGGCGGCGCGCGCGTCATTCGGACGCTGACTGGCTTTGCTGGATGTTTCCTTCTCGACCATCACGCGTATGGAATACAGCGAGCAGTCGTTGCGTTTGTCTTTGGGAGAGACTCTGGCGGGAACCCGCTGACTGCATTCGAAGCGGCTCGACGGATCAAAGTGTTCGCATTGTTTGCAGGCGTGCAGGTCGAAGCCGCATTTCGGGCATTGTCCGAGCGGAGCCGCGAGATTCTGCAGCAGCGCGCCGCATTCCGCGCAACGCGAGACGGTCCGCGTTCCCGGCATGTTGATGGGGCGCGGCCCGAACGTGTTCTCTTTTTTGGGGGCAGCCGACTTCTCGAATTCTCTTTTCGCTCCACTACCCGCGCCGGAATCCTGGTATCCGCGTTGCCGATATTTGCGGTCGGACAAAAAGCGCCTCCTGAAAAACGCTTTATTCTCCGCCTTTGGCGCGTTCGGCACAAGAGTTTCTTTATCAGCTCCGAGCTCCGAGCTTCGGGCCGCGAGCTTCGAGCGAACCGGTTGCCCGGAGCTCGCGGCTCGCAGCTCGCAGCCCGCTACCGCGTGGTACCGTGAATTGTGTTTCACATTTCAGGGTGCTACCATCCGGTATACAAGAGAAATTAACGAGGAGGCATTTATGGCGGATCATGACGGCAACAGCTTCTTGTGGTTCCTGGCGGGGCTCGGCGTAGGAGCTGTAGTCGGTGTGTTGTACGCGCCGCGCTCCGGCGATGAGACCCGCGATGCCATTCGCTCGAAGGCGCAGGAAGGCGGCGAACGCGTGCGGCAGCAGGCTCGCCGGGCGCGCGAACAGGCGAGTGACTGGGTGGATCGCGGACGCGACGTTCTCAATCAGCAGAAAGAGCAGTTCCGCAACGCGTACGAAGCCGGACGACAGGCATATAACGAAACGACCGCGCCCGAACCGCCCAAGAATATCTAGCGGCAACGGCAGCAGGAATTCGCTCAGGTGCAGCCATGGATGACACTCTCCTAAAAATTTTTATTGCGGTGACGACTTTCGCGGTCGTGATCCAGGCCGGCATCATGGTGGCCCTTTACTTCGCGGTTCGCAAAAGCACGGCGAAGATGGAAGCTCTCGCCACCGAAGTGACGAGCAAGGCTCTGCCCACCATCGAAACGGTGCAGAACATACTGGTGGATTTGCGCCCGAAGATCGATTTGATGAGCACCAACTTCTCAGAGTCGAGCACGATGATGCGCAATCAGCTCGCCCGCGTTGACGTGACGCTCGCCGATGCTCTCGACCGCACCCGGCTGCAGGTCATCCGCGCCGATGAACTGCTGAATCGCACCATGGACAAAGTCGAAGAGACCAGCGAAATCGTCCACAAAACCGTAATCTCGCCGCTGCGCCAGGTTAACGGACTGATGAACGCGATCAGTACCGGAGTGGAAGTTTTCCTCGGCCAGAAAAGCCGTCACCGAAAAAACGGCACGGGCGTCCCGCAAGACGAGATGTTCATCTGATGGAGCGCCGGGCGTCCCCGCCCGGCTGGACCCTTCGACTTCGCTCAGGCCAGGCTCGCGAGACGCCCGCCCCTCCACCACCCCGACTTGTAATTCATTCTTCCTCGCCGCCCTGCACCCGCGCACTTTGCACGTCGGGCACATAGATGGAGTGGATGTTCTGATCGGCGGCTAGTTTCTGGAAGCTCACGATATCCGCGTTCCGGACCTGCTCCCAGCGCGCCAGCAGTTCATCGGTCTGGGTCTTCAGCTTTTCGAATTCCCGATATTGCGCTTCGGTCGGAGCCGAGTCGGAGAAGCCCGCGACCGCCATGGAAAGAAACGCCAGTTTCGCGTCGAGCCCCGGAACGTAGGCAAGTGAATCCTCACTGGCGCTGATTCTGAAATTAATCAGCGGATCGCGCACCGCAATGAGCTTGACGTCCAGCGCACTCGCGCCATCGAACAAGGCTTTCGTCGACTCGGCAGGCGCCAGGCGCTTCTTAAGCCCGTCCAGTTGCTCGCGGACATCCTGTATCTGGTTCACCGCGTCGTAGACGCGATTCAACTGCTCGCGCACGTCCATCAGCAGCTTGAATTGCTTCTCCAAATCACTCTGGGCAGTGGTGACTCGCGGATCGATCTTCACTTCGAACGGAGCCGTCAGGCTCTTGCCGGTCGATCCATTTTGAGCCGAGGTCAAGCGCACCTGATACTTGCCCGGCAGCGCCAGTGGCCCCTTCGCGCCCTCATTGTATTCCCACAGAAAATATCCCGGGACGCGGTTCGACTCGTCGTAATGGAGATCCCACACAAACCGATTCAGACCTTCTTCCAGTTTGATCTGCTTCTCGGGCTTCTTGCCGTCGGGGTCGAGCGGTTCATCGAGGGGCTCGGCTTTGCTGCTGGAGTATTTGCGGATTACATTGCCCGCCGCGTCCAGGATCTCAATTTTCACTTCCTGCTTCGTTTCCGGCTTCGGCGCTTGCTTGAGGTAAAAATAAATCACCGCGCCGTTGGGAGGATTCTTTCCGTCAAATGCAAATTGCGCCGGAGCTTCTCCGGTGTGCACGCGATACGCCGTCGCGGGCTGGTAGAGGTGCATGTCTTCTCCGGCAACCGAGTCGGCGAACTGGCGCAGGGGAGAGACATCGTCGAGGATCCAGAAAGAGCGCCCGTGCGTCGCCAGCACCAGATCGTCGTTCTTAACGACCAGGTCGTGAACCGGTGTAATCGGCAGGTTGATTTGCAGCGAGCGCCAGTGCGCGCCGTCGTCGAAAGAAACGTAGACGCCGCGTTCGGTCCCGGCATAGAGCAAGCCTTTCTTCTTCGGGTCTTCGCGCACCGCGCGCACAAAAGATCCGTCCGGAATTCCGGTTGTGATCCGGCTCCAGGTCGCTCCGTAATCGCTGGTCTTGTAGATGTAAGGCGCGAGATCGTCATTCTGATGGCGGTCGATCGCGACGTACGCCGTGCCGGCATCGTGCGGAGACGCTTCAATCAGACTGACGCGGCTCCATTCCGCGAGATCCTTGGGTGTAACGTTGGTCCAATTCTTGCCTTCATCGCGGGTGATCTGGATCAGGCCGTCGTCGGTACCTGCCCAGATCAGGCCCTTCGCAAGGGGCGAGGGGGCAATGGAAAAAACGGTGTCGTAATACTCGGTGCCGGTATCGTCAATTGTGATCGGACCGCCCGAAGGCTGCTGTTTCGATTTGTCATTGCGCGTCAGATCGCCACTGATCGCTTCCCAGTGCGTTCCACCGTCGGTGGTCTTGAAGACGCGCTCGCCTCCGTAGTAAACCGTGCTGGGATCGTGTGGCGAAGTCACGATGGGCGCCGTCCACTGAAAACGGTGTTCTAGCGGGGCGGCGCCGCGCGCGTCCGAGAGTTCGGTCGACACGGCAATGCTCTTGACCTGGTTGGTGCGGCGGTCGAAGCGGGTGATGTTGCCCTGATAGTCGCCGGCATACACAATGTTCGGGTCGGTTGGATCGGGCGCAATATAGCCCGCTTCCCCGCCCCCGACCATGTACCAATTGTCGCGGCCAATGGCGCCGTCATCGCTGCGGCTGGCAATTGCTACGGTGGAATTATCCTGCTGCGCGCCGTACACGTAGTAAGGAGTCCGTGTGTCGGTGATGACGTGATAGAACTGCGCGGTGGGCTGGTTATCCTCGCGCGTCCACGACTTGCCGCCATCCAGGGTGACGGTAACGCCGCCGTCGTCGGAGGCGATCATGCGCTTCGTATTCTTCGGATCGATCCACAGGCCGTGATTGTCGCCGTGCGGAACTTTCACTTTATTGAAGTTACGCCCGCCGTCGGTGGACTTGAGGAACTCGACGTCCAGCACGTAAACCGTATTCGCATCCTGCGGATCGGCGATCACGTGCATGTAGTACCACGCCCGCTGAAACAGCGAGTGGCTACCGTTTGCCAGATCCCAAGTGTCGCCGCCGTCGTCGGAGCGATAAAGTCCACCACCCTCTTTCGCCTCGATCAACGCGTACACGCGCTCGGAGTTCGCCGCCACGGCTACCCCGATGCGACCGTACGGTCCCTTCGGAAGGCCATGCTCTTGCTCTTGCAGCCGTTTCCAGGTGGAGCCGCCGTCGGTTGAGCGATACACGCCGCTGCCCGGACCGCCGCTGGAGAGTGTCCATGGAGTCCGTCGAGCCTCCCACAGCGAGGCAAACAAAATGTTGGGATTCTGCGGATCGAAAACCACATCGATCGCTCCCGTGTTCTCGTCTTTGTAGAGAACCTTGTCCCAGGTCTTGCCGCCATCGGTGGTCCGGAAAACGCCGCGCTCCGTGTTTGGACCAAAGGGATGGCCGAGCCCTGCGACAAAAACGACGTCGGGATTGTGTGGATTCACGATCACTTTGCCGATCGCGCGCGTGTCTTTCAATCCAACGCTCTTCCAGGATTTTCCGGCATCCACGGACTTCCAGACGCCGTCACCGTGCGAGATGTCTCCGCGGATGCAAGCTTCGCCGGTCCCCACATAAACGACGTTGGGATCGGACACGGCGACCGCGATGCTGCCGATCGACGGGGCTCCATCTTTGTCAAAAACCGGAGACCATGTATTGGCGCCGTCGATGGATTTCCATACGCCGCCTCCGGTCGCACCGAAATAGTAAGTGGTCGGATCGCCTGGAATTCCAGCTGCCGTAAGCGAACGGCCGCCGCGAAAAGGGCCGATCGAACGGTACTGCATGCCCTTGAACAGCGGATCGCCTTCGCTCTTGTCGTTGTCTTTCGCGGACGGCGCGGACTCGGCGGAAGTGTTTTTTTGTGCGGCATCCAATTTGTGATTCCGCTCTTTTTGCTGGGAGAAAGTAAGGGTGACCGCCAACAGTACGAATAACGCAAGCGTGACGATGCGCATATGCACCTTTTGAATCATGAATTAAGTGGCCGCGAAAAAAAATTTGCTCCCGCTAATGCTAATGCCAGAAGCGCGAAAGGTACAAACGGCCGAGAGACATCGAATCATTTGACATTGGATCATTCGGCCGAGAGTTTCAATGACTCAATGTCTAAATGATTCAATGCCCCCGACGTACCCGCCTAGTCAACACAACGAACGACGAAACCTAGGTTGATTTCCGCGCTCCCCGCCTAGAATGGTCGAAACATTTCTGTATTTATTTGTTTGAAACAAAACGCGGTTGGAATGCACCACTAAATGCAACGCCTGTTCACATCCAACGACGTGATCATCCTGACCGGGATCACCGCCCGCCAACTGCAATGGTGGGACGAACGGGGCATCGTGGCGCCGGGGCGCCAGGGGCATCGACGCATTTATAGCTGGGACGAACTGGTGACGGTGGCAGTCATCTGCCAGCTTCGCCGGCGCGGTTTTTCGCTCCAGCGCATGCGCAAAGTGATTGGGCTCCTGCAGCAGGAATTCGGCACCACGCTGGCCGCTACGGTCAGCGCGTCATCAGAGCAGGAGTATCACCTGCTTACCGACGGCACTCACCTTTATCTGCGAACCTCGGCGCGACAGGTCGTCGACCTTTTGAAAAATGCCCGGCAGCCAATGTTTGACATATGCCTGAGCGACGAAGTGCGCCGGGTTCGAGCGGAGATTCAGGCGCGCAAGAAGAATGCGGTTTCGGAACGAGCGCGGCCTTCAGGCCGGGCCCGGAGGGCGTAAACGGAAAGCGGGGGAAAGCATGATGATCGGTGAATTGAGCATTATCAACGAGTGGATTCCCGAGCAGATGGAACCCGGCACCGTGTTCGTGCTGGAGAACGCGGGCGAAGTGGGAGAAAAAGAGGATCCCTATTGGGCGGTGCTCTCCTGCCCGTCGTGCGGCACCCTGGGCTTGATTACTCGCAAGCAGATGGCTGGATTGCTACCGACAATTTGCGGCTCTCCGCAATGCCCGGCGCAGTTTTTTATCAAGGACGATGAGATTACACCGCGGAAGCCGTTTTAGGCAGAATACTTCGATTGCTTAGACGGGCGAGGGCGCCCGTCCCCACACGAGCGTATCGAGCATCTAAGGATGCGTTTTCGGAACCGCTAACTTGACCGGAACCTGCTCGACTATCTCTATGTCGAATCCTTCGAGAGCGGCTACCCTTCTGGGGTGATTGGTTAACAGGCGAATGCGCTTCAGATTCAGATCGAAGAGGATCTGAGCTCCGAGGCCAATCTCGCGATGAATCTTGCGTTCGCTTTCAGGTAACGAGGGCAAACGCCGTTCGCGGTGGAATGTCAGAAACGACTGATCGCCGATTTTTTCTGCTGTGAAGCCTTTCGATGTTTGGTGCAGGTAGATCAATGCGCCTCGATCTTCCTGAGCAATAATCTGCAGCGAAGCCTCCAGCGTCTGATGGCAGTCGCATCCCGTGGCTCCGAAAACGTCGCCCAGCAGGCAGTGCGCGTGCATGCGGACGAGAACCGGCGCCGACGAATCACTGATGTCACCGCGAATCAGCGCCATGTGCGATCCGCCGCCGTCCACTTCGCTTTCGTACGCGATCAGGCGGAATTCTCCGTGCCTGGTTTCTACCATGGCCTCGCCCACGCGCTGCACGTAGCGCTCATGCTGCATACGGTAGCGGATCAACTCCGCCACCGTCAGCATTTTCATTTCATAGGTGCGGCAGAATTCGATCAGGTCGGGCACGCGCGCCATGGTGCCATCGTCCTTCATGATTTCGCAGATGATCCCGGCCGGGACCATGCCGGCTAGCCGAGCCAGATCCACGGCAGCTTCGGTCTGGCCGGCGCGCACCAGCACTCCTCCTTTGCGCGCTCGCAGCGGAAACATGTGGCCGGGGCGTGCCAGATCCGATGGGCGCGTCTTGGGATCGATTGCCACTTTGATGGTGCGGGCGCGATCGTGCGCCGAAATTCCCGTGGTCACGCCATCGCGAGCGTCGATCGCCTCGCAAAAGGCGGTGCCGTATTGCGATGTGTTCTCGCTGGTCATGGGACCGATGCGCAGGTGGTCGAGCCGTTCCTCGGTCATAGCCAGGCAGACCAGGCCGCGTCCGTGTTTGGCCATGAAGTTGATCGCTTCGGGAGTGACTTTCTCGGCGGCGAGCGTGAGATCGCCTTCGTTCTCGCGGTCTTCGTCGTCAACTACGACAATCATTCGTCCGGCGCGGATCTCTTCGATCGCGGTGGGAACATCGGTAAAGGGCAGATTAGGAGTCATAAATTACGCCGCATTCAAATTGCGCCGCTTCGACGGCGCTGGTTCGTCATCGGCACCACGAAACAGATTTCTCATAGCCCGAGTCATGGCCCGAACGATCCATCGCATCACGACCACGATCGCGGCGAGGAAAGCGGCGACGATCAGGGCAGCCGCAATCGGGTGCTGGGTGGCAAGCCAGGTCAGGAACACGGCCAGCGTGTCTTCTCCCGCACTGAGCACAAAATTCGAGACCGGCTCCGGAGACGGGGTCACGGCCACGCGCGCCGCCGTCTTACCTCCGTGCGCCAACAGGGCGATGGCTCCGCCTGCCAGCGTAGCCAGCAACTGCTTCTCCGGCGAAAGCTGCGACGCCGCGCCGTAGGCGATCAAGGCTGCCACGGGAACGCGAACAAAAGTATGCAGAGCATTCCAGAATAAATCGAAAGCCGGAATCTTGTCGGCGAAAAACTCAATGGCGAAAAGTGCGCCGGAGGCACCAATCACCCACCAACTGGAAACGAGGTGCAGTCCGGAAGGCAAATCGAGCAGGCCGGCATGGGTGAGAAGTCCGAGTGTGGCTACCGTGGCGTACACGTTCAGACCGGCCGCGAAGCTGATCGCCACGATCAGGCCTGCGAGGTCGGAGCCAGCGATTCCGGAGCCGCCAAACTTCATGCCTGCCAGCATATCCGCACTGGGCCTCCTCGCCAATAGCCCGCAAAATAAGAAAGGGCCGCCAGCGGCGACCCTCTAAGCAAACTCTTCCAGTAAACCTGTTCCCTGCGATTACAGCGTGGATTCGATTTCAAAACCCCAAGCTTCGAGCAAGGGCTCGGGGATGTACTTGGAATTCTTGTTCCGGCGCGCCCATTCCCGCAGCCGTGTAGACCGCAAATACTGGTCGGGAGAGAGCTTATACTCGTGCACAACCTGCTCGAACTCCGTAATTGTGGGGGTCACCGGCCCGATAGGCTCGGGCTTGCCCCAGTTGGGGTTTCCGCGTCGTTTAGCCATGAATAATATTCCCTCTTGCAAACGGAATAAAAACGTCTTTCCTTTTGTTTGCTAGTCTCTATTAGCTTTGATTCCAAAAAGCGCCCAGGGGATTCACCCGCGAGGAGCAAACGTAAAACCACCAGATTCAAGCCCCTCGGCCTCGATGGAAGCTATTGATAATAATAGGTTTTTCTATGTAAGTCAATAGAAAAATCGACTCTCTTATGCACTTCGGTATATCCCATTGGCGCACAGGCATTTACAGTTCTTCGCCGGGAATACATCACAGGCGGCTGGGCTATGAATAAACGGATGCCCCCACTAGTGAACCCGTCAGTCCCGGCCGATGACACCAGTAGGGGGCATTCGGCGGGAATGGCTGTCCAAAGCCGCCATGTGACCGGAGTAACCGGAAGATCAGGCCATGGCGTTGACCGTGGAATCTCATACACTTAGAGTGCAGACAGGGATAGTTCCGCTCGCTCTGATATGGACCAGCGATCTACCCCCGCACGAGGCCGCAAGCGAGGGCGCAAATATCGCTCCATGGCCTTGGCAAAGCTGGGACGGCACGAGAACCGGTCTGAATCGTGATTCGAAGTATGAACCTGAAGTCTCTACTACTGAGTTCTGACGAGAAGACGGTGCGCATCCTGCGCCGGGTCCTCAGCGACCTGGAAATCAGCGTCGTGCATTGTTCCGCAGCCGACGATGCCATCCGCCGGATCACCCGCGAGCGTTTTGAAGCCATCATCGTGGATGCGGCGAATGTGGAGGAAGCCGGCAGCGTGTTGCGGGCAGCCAAGGCCGCTCCCGTCAACAAGCGCGCCCTGGCGATCGTGCTGGTGGAATCTTCCGTCGGGCTCAAGGGCGGTTTCGAAATGGGGGGGCACTTCGTGCTCCACAAACCGTTCGCGGTCGAGCGCGCCAAAGCCAGCTTTCGCGCGGTTCGGGCCCTGATGAAGCGCGAACGGCGACTGCAGATGCGGGTGCCGGTGCAGATCGCGGTCGAGTGTCACGGGTCGGGCCGGTACCAGGCCAAGACCATCGACCTCTGCGAAGGCGGCATGGCGGTACAGTTTTCCGGCCGTGTTGCCAAGGAGAATTCGCTCCGCTTCTCACTCGAATTGCCAGGAGTCGAGCAGAAGCTCGAAATCCATGGCGAGTTGGCCTGGGAAGGCAACAGCGCTCAGGCCGGTGTCCGCTTCAAGAACGCCACCGACGAGCAGCGCGCCACGCTTCGCCAGTGGCTGAACAGCCAACTGCCCGAGGTGGAGCAAGACGACCCACCTGTGATTTGCCATCTTACCGACCTCAGCCTCGGCGGTTGCTATCTCACTACCAGTTCACCATTCCCGAGGGGCACGCGGGTCATCCTCTCGATCAAAACCGCCGACCTGCTGGTCCGCGCCGGCGGTGTCGTACTGGTCGCGCATCCGGAGTTCGGGATGGGGGTAGAGTTCCTCCAGAGCACAGCCGAACAACGCGATCAGGTTCTCCGCATGATCAAGACTCTGCGAACCAATGGAGATAAATCTCCCGATCTTCAAGTCGAACCCGACGGCCTGGAAACGTCATCTCCCGAAGATAGCGTGGCGATGTTTTTGTCGTCGGGCAGCGAGTTTTCCGGGGACAAGGCTTTCGCGGGCGAAGTCCCTGGAAGCGAAGACACTCTTGTCGATCTGTTCCGGCAAAAGTTTCAGATGCCAGTCGAAACCTTTCTGCAGCAGATGCGCGAACAGCGACAATCTGCCGAATCGCACGCAGGCTAAGGCACTCGGACTAGACTTCGTCCTGCTCCTTCAGCTTCGCGATCACCCCGAAATCCTCCAGCGTGGTGGTATCGCCTTTCACTTCTCCGCTGCTGGCCAGCTCTCTGAGCAAGCGGCGCATGATCTTGCCGCTGCGTGTTTTCGGAAGCGTGTCGGTAAAGCGGATTTCATCGGGCTTGGCCAGCGATCCAATCTCTTTCGCCACCCACTTCTTCAGCTCTTCTTTCAGAGCGTCCGTCGGCGGGACCCCTTGCTCCAAAGTTACGAAGGCCGATATGGCCTGGCCCTTGATGTCGTCCGGTCGGCCGACCACCGCGGCTTCGGCGACCTTTTCGTGCGCCACCAGCGCCGATTCCACCTCCATCGTGCTCAAGCGATGACCGGACACGTTGAGCACGTCGTCCACGCGCCCCATGATCCAGAAATAGCCGTCTTTGTCCTGGCGCGCGCCATCGCCCGTAAAGTACGCGCCCGGAATCTGCGACCAGTACTGCTGCACGTAGCGATCCGGATCGCCGTAGATTGTCCGCAGCATGGCGGGCCACGGCTTGCGGATGACGAGATAACCACCCGATCCCTCAGGCACCGGCTTGCCGTCCATGTCCACGATCTCCGGAACCACGCCGAAGAACGGCCGCGTCGCCGAACCGGGCTTGGTCGCAATCGCGCCCGGAATCGGCGCGATCATGATGGAGCCGGTTTCGGTCTGCCACCAGGTATCGACGATGGGGCAGCGGTTATGGCCGATCACCTCGCGATACCACATCCAAGCCTCGGGATTAATCGGCTCGCCGACTGTGCCCAGCAGACGCAGGCTTTCCATTTTGTGCTTCTTCGGCCACTCGTCGCCCCACTTGGCAAAGGTGCGAATCGCCGTGGGGGCCGTATAGAACACGTTCACCTGATGCCGGTCGATAATCGACCAGAAGCGATCGGGCTCGGGACAATTCGGAGCTCCTTCATACATGAGACTGGTGGCGCCGCACTGCAACGGCCCATACACGATGTAGCTGTGCCCGGTGACCCAGCCGATGTCGGCGGTACACCAGTAGGTGTCTTCTTCGCGCAGGTCGAAAACATATTTCGTGGAGAGATAGGTGCCGACCGAGTAGCCGCCGGTGGTATGCACAATCCCTTTCGGCTTCCCGGTCGTGCCCGAGGTGTAAAGAATGTAGAGCGGATGCTCGGCATCGAGCGGTTCCGCCGGACATTCATCGGAAGCTTTCGCCATTAAATCGTGCCACCAGTGATCGCGGCCCGTAGTCGTATTGATCGCGGTTCCGGTGCGCTTGTAGATCACGACGTGCTTCACCGATGGACACGATTTCAGCGCCTCTTCCACCACGGGAAATAGCTTGACCTCGGCGCCGCGCCGGTACGATCCATCCTGCGTGATCACGGCCACGGCGTGCGAATCGTGAATGCGATCAACCAGCGCGTTCGCGGAGAATCCGCCAAACACAATCGAATGCGGCGCGCCAATGCGGGCGCAGGCCAGCATGGCAATCGGCAACTCCGGCGTCATGCCCATGTAGATAGCGACGCGATCTCCCTTGCGGACGCCAAGGTCTTTGAGAACATTCGCGAACTTCTGCACTTCCTTCCAAAGTTGCTGGTAGGTATAAGTGCGAATCTCGCCGGGCTCGCTCTCCCAAATCAGCGCCGCTTTGTTCTTGCGCGCCGTGTGCACGTGACGATCCAGACAGTTGTAGGAAAGATTGATCTCACCGCCAACAAACCACTTGGCCCACGGCGCTTTCCACTCCAGAACCTTGTCCCACCGCTTGAACCAATGCAGTTCATCGGCGGCACGGGCCCAGAATGTTTCCGGCTGCTCCACCGACTCTTTATAGAGGGCTTCATACTCGGCCAGGCTCTTGATCTGAGCCTTTTGAGAAAACTCCGCCGAGGGCGCGAAACTGCGCTGCTCGTCAAGAGTCGAATCGATATTTACCTGCGTTGCGATTGGTTCGGGCATGGATTGTCCTCGGTTATGGAAATCGTTGGGCGGCGCTATTCCAGCGTTGGACCGGAAATCCGAGCAGATTCTTCACATGGCCCTGCGAGCCTCTTAACTTATATCTTTCCACACTTCTCTCTTAGGTTTCTGGAATCAGTTCGCTCACCGTCCCACGCTGCAGCAAATAGGCTCCCGGCCCCTGCTGTCCGCGAATCGAACGGCAAAACTCGGCCACGACAAATCCCGCCTTTAAGGCCTCGCGGAACGCCCACCGCGTGGCGTCGCGCCACTCTCGCGCCAATCCCATATCGGTGCGCTCGACATGCAAAATGTCGCCGGGGATTTCAATGCTCACACGCTGGCGCCCGAGCGATTCCGCCAGATCGGCTCGTCCCGGCCTTCCGCTGGGATCGAAGCGCACCAGCGGAGCCAGCAACTTCATGGCATCGAGCGTTTCCACCCGCGCATTTGTGCTCTTGCCCGTCAGCCGATCCCGCACCCGCCGCGAGTTCAGGATCCACCGCACCCAGAGCCGGTCGGTTCCGTTCCGATGCAACATGCTGGAAGTTTCGGGCCCGTAGAAATCTACCTTGTAAGTATCGGAAACCACGCCCAGCTTGGAAAAGTTGAAGTGCGCGTTCCGGCTCTGCAGCGGATCGAAGGTCCACGTCATCTCATGAACACCCATGGCCATGGCCCGTTCACGCTGCGCCTGCTTTAGCCGCGAGCCCAGATCCAGATGCCGATACGCGTCGAGCACGGCCAGCATGTGAGAGTGAATCGTGGTTTGTCCGTGCTCGCGCCCGAAGAATCCGAACGCGAACCCGACTAACTTTTCCTTGTCTTTCTCCTTAGCGAAGGCCCCGACGAAAAGATTGCCCGCCGCCTTGCAGGCGATGGCCAGCGTGAGGGGCAAGGCGTCCTCGTCCGTCATCCCCCAGACTTCCTTCTCCACCGCCTTCAATTGGCTGAGGTCGTCAATGCTCTTGAGGTCGCGGATCCCAATCTGTTGCGCGGCACCGCGGGACATCATGGCCGGCCCTTTTTCTGTTTCAAGTTCTGTTCCCCGAGCATGGCGATCTCCGCGCAAGAGTACGACCCTGAAGAGACACCATCGTGTACAGCACCGGTTGCGTACTTGTCAACATGAATCAAAGTCCAGATAGTGGCTCAGTTTCGCGATGCAGGCGACAAGAGATTGAACCACCAAGGACACCAAGTATCACTAAGGCCTTCGGTCCCAGATGTTTCCTTCGTGTGCCTTCGTGGCCTTGGTGGTTAGCAATTTCGCAAACTGAGCCACTACCCAAAGTCCAGGTGCTGGACCGGTTCCGAGAGGCTTTGTCGAGATGTTGGTATCGTGGTACATTGGTACCATGAAGGCCAAGGAAATCGTCGAAGTCGAGCGAGTCCAAACCGGGGTTCGCCTGGAAAAGCGGCTACTCAAGGTATTGAAGGCGGTCGCCGAACTGAAGGATATGAATTTGGGCGACCTGCTGGAGGGGATTGTGCTTCATGCCTTTGAAGGCAGGCCGGCTTTCTCCGCACAAACGCTAAAAGAAATCGAGCGGTTCAAAAGCATTTATGGCCTGACGCTACGCGCGTCCGACAGCCACAAATTGAAAGAGAACAAATGACAGCCACCGAGTTGATCTTATTCGCATTTGCCATTTTCACTATGAACAGCGCACAAAACACGAAGGCTGATCAAGCGCCAGTGACGCTGGCGCACGTCAGCAGCAGCTTTCATTTTATCGTCCACGCGCCTCTGAGCACCGCGGCAACGCTCTTCGGCCCGGATGGGGAACGGAGTTGGGCAGGCGAGGATTGGAATCCTCAATTTCTGTATCCTCAGCCTGCGAAGGATATACAGGGAGCGGTGTTCACGATCCAGCAGCGGCACGGTAAGAGCCTGTGGGTCACCACGCTTTTCGATGTGCCCAACGGAAGGATGCAGTATGTATCCTTTGTTCCAGAGGTCAGGGTATCGACGGTAGATGTACGACTTACCTCAATCGATGCTTCGACCACTCGGGTGGAAGTGACGTACGTTCGAACCGCACTGGACGCCTCGGCGAATGAGGAAGTGCAGGCGCTGGGGCAAAGCGACCGTCAAGAAGGTGTTCAGTGGCAGGAAGCAATCGAAACCTGTCTGAGAAAGAGTGTATGCCGATGATTTCGGAAAAACCGGACGCCAACACGCTCTTAGTGGGCAATCGAGAGACCATAAACCGAGTGCCTGACACCGGCCTCAAGGCGGCGATGGCGAAAGTCCCAGAATTCTTCGCGGCAAGGCTCGCATTCATGACGCCGGAACATCACCTGGTGCGCAACTTCGCGGTTCGCGAACTGCCCTATGAAAATGGGAGGCCGATCAAGGTGGACCGGATGGCAGTCACGCTGGGACTGCCCATCGCAAGGGTACATGCGATTGTGGAAGACCTCGAACGCCATCTCTTTTTCCTGGTTCGGAATGAAGCGGGAGAAATCAGCTGGGCATTTCCGGTCACCACCGAGCCCACGCCTCATCGCTTGCAGTTCAGCACTGGAGAACGCGCCCATGGTGCTTGAGCAGAAGATGCCTTCGCTACGCCCTTCGTGCAAGGGCGCCTCAGGGGAGAAAAGCTTTCCGTAGAACTCGAATCCGAGCGCGCCCATTGCGGGAAGGCACTTCACATTTCTGTGGACAGCGAATTGAATTCCCAGGTAAGGGAAAGAGACGCCGAGCCATTGCTTTTTGAGCCGGATGTCGATTGGAAGACTTTCAAAGGCGCCAATATCATCCATGATTATTGAAGAGAATCCCTCTTCTTCTGGTCAGAAGAACACGCCAGGATTTATCGAGCTTCACGAACGCAGGTGGATGGCACCTACCTGACGATGGCGCAAAGCGCTTTTACCGAGAGAATTGCCCAATCCGCACTCTTCGGCTTTCAAATTTAGTCTCAATGGTTAATGATCGACCGGGGGCTGGCTATCTCTTCGCCGCCCCTGCCATCTCAGCCCATCGCGCCTATTCCACGCATCTCATCTTGCATGCTAACCTCGATCCCGGAGACGAATACTGCCGTGAAACTAATTACCAAGCTTCTGCTTTTGATCGCCCTGATCGTGCTGGGAAACTCTTTACTGTTCGCCGCCGATCGCGGCACGCTGGTGCGCGAGGCCGTCATCTATATCTCTCCCGATACCACCTCCAACAAGCTCGGTCAAGTGGAACGCGGACGGGAACTGATTCTCCTCGACAAGAGCCGCAACTGGCTGCACGTCGAAGCGCTGCTCGGCCCCACCAACGCTCCCGACCCCGCTTTCGTTTTGGACGATGAGGACGAAGGCAAGACCATCAGCGGCTGGATTCTCGATACCGGCATCGTCTGGGCGTCGACTCCCAACGGCGACCGCATTCTGTTCGGCGCCGCCGTCGATTCCGAAGACGAGGCCAGCCGCCGCCACGGACGCCGCGGCGCAGCCCAGGACGCCTTGCGCCTTTATCGCCGCATCTACGATATCTTCCCGACCGCTCCGCAGGCGGGCGAAGCTCTCTACCGAGCCGCCGACATTCAATGGCAGATCGATAAATCGGATATGCAGTCCCGCCCCTCTGCGCGCGAGAAAGAATCCTACCTTCGCGAAGGCATCGACGAGCACTCCATGAAGCAGGTCATGAAAAAATTCCCTGACTCAAAGTGGGCCCAACTCGCCGTCTTCCACCTGATCGACAACAAACTCTGCGGCGACTGGCAAGGCTCTTCCAAGTGCCCGGAAAAGGAAGCCGACCTTTACGAAAAGTACGTGAAGGAGCACCCCGATTCTCCGGCCGCTCCCGAGGCGCTGTACGACGCCGCGTCCCGCCGCTCCGCGTTAATCGAGATTTATAAGACAGAAGAGCAACCGAAGAAGTCCGACCAATCCAAGAACCTGGCCATCTCGCTTGCCCAGCAGTTAGTCTCAAAATATCCGCAAAGCGACTGGTCGTCCCGCGGGCAAACGCTGCTATTCCTCATCCAGGGAGGGGTACCGACGTATGGAAACGCGATTCAGTAGGATGTCGTTCATCTATGGGCTTGTGAAGAACGTCTGACCTGCGGACGCCTCCGCCTCAGTGCGTGACTGCGCTCGGTTGCGCTTCGGGCTTGAAGATTACGCCTTGACTGGTACGGCTGTTCATCACGACGCGGATCGGTTGCGCGAAATGCAAGTGGCGGACACAACCTTGCTCTTCCGTGGCTGTTTGCTCCATCAACCACTGCCAATCGACAGAGCCTTCGCCGGCGTCTGGATTCACCGTAAAGTAACCGATCTGAAAGGCGGTCAGATTCTGGAAGAAATGGCTGCCCTGCGATGGGGTGACTCGAAAATCGCGGAATCCGGCTTCGACAATCACGCGGGCGCCGGAGATTTCATCCCATTCGACCGGAATACCCAGCCAGGGTTCAGTCGATCCCCAGCGTCCAACTCCGATCAGCAGATACGGCCGGTTCTCCTCGTTGAGGCGGCGATTGAACTGAGCGACGGCCTTGGCCACTTCCTGGCTGCGGCTCCGCTCAAAGCGCTGCGAATCGACCACTACCAGATCATGAAGATTCTCGATGCGGCCATTACCCAGAACCATGCCACTCTGGCAGATCAACTGCTCGGGTCGCACATCGTCCAGGGATAAGTCTTCGCTGTCGCGCGCCAGGGTCAGTGGCCGGATCTGCAGGAAACCAAAATCCGCCACTTGCCCAGCTTGATGGGGCAAGCGCACGGCAAATTCGATCTCCACGGGATTGCCCAACGCATCCTCGCCCGCCCGAACCAGGACATCGAGAATCTCAGCCAGGGGAAAGGTGTCGTGCTTAAGCATGGGGGCAAACGTTACGATGCGCGCTCCCGGCCGGCTCACTCCATCGTAGACGGCGTGGTTATCCCTGGAGTACGTGGAAGCCACAGCTCGGAGTGTGCCGTCGCTCTCGGCGGCATCCAGGCCGAACCGCCTCTCGTGCCAATGCCCCGGACGGCCGGACGAAGCGCCATCCAACTCCAAGGCCCAGAATTCCGTCTGCGAGTTGGCCAGTATGTCTTCGACCGAGGAAAACTGCATCAAGTTGTGGGGATAACGCGGACAGAAAGTCAAACACTTCCCGCCATCCACCACCGCCCGGCCCAGGCCGAGAGCCACGGCCGCGATGCCATCCTCGAAGGTCATGGGCGCCACCGGATAAAAATTGTGCGAGCGCACGACTCCGGCGAAATCCGGATAAAAGCGCTGCCCGTGGGGCGTGCCCACAACCTGCTGGAGAATCACCGCCATCTTTTCTTCTTCCAGACGATAAGGCGTCGCGCGCACGTAGGCTTTCGCATGACGGCTGAAGGTGGAGGCGTAGACGCGCCGTATAGCCTCGCTCAGCGCCAGCAGTCGCTCGTCGAGGTCAACTTGCTGGTTGCCCAGCATGAAGGTCTCATATACGCCGGTGAAAGGCTGGTATTGCGAATCCTCCAGAAGACTGGAGGAGCGTACCGCCAGCGGATGGTCGATCTCAGCGAGAAACGATCGAAGATCGTCGCGGAGGGAACTGGATAACGGCGCGGCCAGGAATGTCCGCTGAATCTCAAGGTCGTCTTCGCAATGCAAGGCAAAGTCCGGGAGGTTGTTCTCGGCCAGGAATTGATCGAACACATCCGTCGCCAGGACGACGGCGGGCGGCACCGAGATGCGAACGCCGGGAAAGCGGCGGGTCAAACGGCTCTTGCGCAAGAGGTGGCGCACAAAAGCTAGGCCGCGAGCTTTGCCACCCAGCGACCCGGAGCCAATCCGGAAAAAACCCGATTCCGAGGGCTTGAACGTATCGGCGTGGAAGTCGCCGATCAGCACCTCGCTCTGTTCGCGGCGATACTCGTGGATCGACTCGATCAGATCGCGCCGCAAGTGTTCAGGACCAGAGAAATCGGACACGCGCCGCGGCCTCAACTTGGCCGCCAATGCAAACTCGGTACGCGCCATCAGCCAGTGGGAGAAGTGATTGCTCTGCGAGTGAAAGACGAGGCTTTCCCCCGGAACCGTTTCCAATAGCTTTTCCAACTCGTTCAAGTCTCTCGCGCGTCCGACTTCGCTCGCATCCGGCAGACGAAACACGAAGTCGCCAAACCCGAATTGCTCGGTCAGTATCTGGCGCAAGTCTTTCAGCAGCGTGGGCGAACGCTTGCGCAGAAACGAATAGCCCGCGGCGTGCGCCCGCGGGCGGAACTCGGTGCGGCTGGTCTGCAGCACTACGGGCACATCCGGCACCAGGCTCTTCACCATGCGCGCCAGTTCAAAACCCGCCTCCGGACTGAGCTTGCCCTCCCATGGGAACTCCACGTCCGACACCAGGCCGATCAGATAATTGCGATACTCCTGCACCAGCATGGCTGCGTCTTCGAAGTTCGAGCTAAGCAGAATTCTCGGCCGCGCCTGCATGCGCACCAGCTTGTGCGCCACATTGATGCCTTCCTGAATCACGCGCCGCGATTGCTTGATCAGCTCGGTATAGATCACGGGCAGGAACGACGAGTAGTAGCGGATGTTGTCTTCCACCACCAGCAGCACGGGCACGCCGATGGCCTGCGTGTCGTGCAGGACGTTGCGTTTATCCTCGATGTACTTGACGATCGCGATCAGGATACGGGCATTGCCCTGCCACAGAAAAATGCGTTCGATATCGGTAACCGGATTTCGCGCCACGAAGTTCTTGATCTCGCGATAGTCATAGGCCAGCACCACGACGGGAACATCCAGCCCCGCCCGCTTCACCTCATGCGCCAACTGCGCCGCATTCATGTCGCCGACCGCAAGGTTGGTGACGATCAGGTTGAATTGCGGCCGCGAGCGCGCCATCTCCACCGCCTCCGCGCAACTGGAGACGTGCGTTATCCCCGGAATCTGCCGGAGATTGAGTTCGAGCGATTCGTCGATCAGCAACTCGTTGAGCCGTCCATCTTCGCGGAGGATGAAAGAATCGTAGAGGCTGGAGACGAGGAGAATGTTCTGCACCTTGAACGGCATCAGGTTTCCGAAGCCTTCAAAGCGCTCTTCAGCGTCCAGAATCGACTCGCCGATGCGGTGCACGATCATGGGGGATATCTTAAATTAACCTGAACGGCTCGGTACTTGGCAATCACAGCGTGGTAATCAAGCGCAGAAACGGAAAGACGAGCTTCGATTGAAGCTCGCCGGGAGTTGTCGTGGGATCGGATCCCTAATGACGCGCTAGAGCAAATCCAGAGTTGCTGTGACCATAGGCGGCTGCCGAGCTGCGGTCGGCTTGGACGCTTCGACTTCGCTTAGGGCAAGCTCGTGAGGGCGCCCGTCCCCACACGAGCGGGATGGTAATCGCCCCTACGGCCGCAACCGCTCTTCTTTATTCTTCATTCTTCCCGCTTCGGCGGAATATATTCCGACCGGGCTCGGTCCTCACGCGTATGTACAGGCCGTTCCGGGTGGTCGGCAGCATCCTCGGAACCGCCGACTGCCTCCGCCTCGTAGGTTTGATCCGAATCGGCGAGTTCTTCAACGCTTTCGTCGGCGGCGTCTGCGATTTGCGAGAGGCCCTGAGTATCCCCTGATTGCCCGGCGCTGTCCGAGCCTATCTGCCCGGAATCGCTTCCGAGTTCATCGAGCCGTGCTTCGTTATCACGCGATGCATGTTTCGCCACGAAACCTCCCGAGGGCCATTATCGGCCTTCAATTGGATGCCATCTTACGGTGGCCGGACTGAAAAACGAAATGGACTTGCTCATTCCGGGCAGAGCCAAAGAGGAGACGAGGTAGCAGGAGCCCAGCCGCGCGCGTCGCCAACCCGTTCGTCTTCGTGAAAGAGCTACCACACGAACAGGCGAGCACCATCACCGGAGGAACGAATCCTGCCATCCTGGAAAGAAGCACCGCGAGCGGGAGCCGCGTCGTTGTCGACCGTGCTGGGGAGGTGCTGTGCCGGACCGCTAAGTTTTTCGATCTCCACCGCACTGTGGTGGTTCATGATGTTAGCAGCCGCGTCCGCCTTCTCGTCCGAGCCGGTTGCGAAAACCATGACTCCTCCGCGCCGTACTCCTCGGACGTAAGCTTCCGCGTCCGCTTCGGTGGCGCCGATCGCCTTAAGGTCCCGGGTCAAGTCCACCTCAAAATCAGTGTGTGGAGTACTAGTGACTCCGCTGCCCGCCATTTCCCGTGGCTCGCCTAAAACACGGACGTCCTTCTGAGGGAAACCGCTGGCCTTGAGCTCGCCAACAACCTCGTCGACCGAGCTTCGATTCTCAAACAAACCAACCGCCGTTTTTGCCATATTGACCTCCGCCAATTTAATCTGCCGCACTGAACTCGTTCACTTGCTTGGGCAAGGTCCGCAGCATGGCCTTGTTTTTGCCAACGCTCATCCCTTAGATTCGGCCCTCTACAGGTTCGCTCATTCCCTGCCGAAGAACTGTGCAGAATGGCTCACTTCGAAGACTTTCTCCTGGACTATAATTTTTGGACGATTTCGGAGCAGGAATAAGGAGAATCCTTTTGACCGTTGACACAGATGAGCATCCCCCGATCAACCGCGACCATCAACTCACGGCTCACGGTTCGGAACCTCACCGGCATAAGGGTATGTGGATCGTCCTATGGATTCTGCTGGCGCTCGTTCTTCTGCTCGTAGTCGTGCTGGTATGGCACCACTTCGACACGGCGAAAAAAGTTGCGCCCGCGCCGCCGAAGATCGCGATTACGACCGCGACGGCCACAAAAGGTGATATCGGCGTTTACCTGGATGCCATCGGCACGGTCACTCCGGTCTATACCGCTTCGATCACCAGCCAGGTGAATGGCCTCGTTGACGCCGTGCACTTTACGGAAGGTCAGTTGGTAAACAAGGGCGATCCGCTGGTTGACATCGACTCGCGCACCTACAAGGCAACGCTCTTACAAGCGCAAGGGCTGCTCCAACGAGACGAGAATCTGCTCGCTCAGGCACAGATGGATCTGGAACGCTACCGTGAGGCGTTGGCCCGCAACGCCGTTGCAAAGCAAATCGCGGACGACGAGGAAAAGCTCGTGCTGCAGGACGAGGGCACCGTAAAGAACGACCAGGGAGCGGTGCAATTCGACCAGGTTCAGGTTGACTACTGCCATATCACCGCTCCCATCGCGGGCCGCGTGGGCTTACGGCTGGTGGATCCCGGCAATGTGGTGCAATCTTCTGGGAGCGCAACTCTGGCCGTCATCACGCAGTTGACGCCCATCACCGTAATTTTCACCATCCCGGAAGACAGTCTGGGCCCGGTCGCAGCTCAACTCCGCAAAAAGGCTAAACTCACCGTCGATGCCTTTGATCGCACGGCGCAGACGAAGATCGCCAGCGGGAAGCTGTTGACGCTCGACAATCAGATTGACACTACGACAGGAACCGTCAAAGCACGGGCCGTCTTCGAAAATAAGAATGATGCGCTTTTCCCCAACCAGTTTGTAAACGCGCGGCTGCTGGTGAATACCTTGCAGGGGGTGACGCTGATTCCAGCATCCGCCATTCAGCAAAATGGCCAAGCATCATACGTGTATGTGATCCAAAACAATGTCGCTCTTATGCGCAGCGTAAAGCCGGGAGTTACAGACGGCGGGCTAACTCAGGTTGACGGCATCAATCCGGGAGACGTTGTCGCTAACAGCAGCTTCGATAAGTTACAGGACAAGACGGCGGTCGCGGTTCCGAATCAGGTTCCCAGCAAAGTCCCGAACCACGGCTCGACCAAGCCTGCCGCGGGCGGCACGAACGGGAGTAGCGCCCCGTGAGTCCATCTCGTCCGTTTATTTTGCGGCCGGTTGCGACCGCTCTGCTGATGGCCGCTATCCTCTTAGTCGGCATTGTCGGCTATACCCAACTGCCAGTCTCCGCCTTGCCGGAAGTCGATTATCCGACCATTCAGGTGCTCACGTTCTATCCGGGAGCGAGCCCGACAGTGATGGCGACCACGGTGACGGCGCCACTGGAGCGCCAGTTCGGCCAACTGCAGGGTTTGAGCCAGATGACCTCGACTAGTTCCGGGGGCACTTCGGTCATTGTGCTGCAGTTCAACCTGGCCGTGAACATCGATATAGCCGAGGAGGAGGTCCAGTCTGCCATCAATGCATCGCAGAGTTTGTTGCCATCCATCCTGCCCTCGCCGCCGATCTACAGTAAAACGAATCCCGCCGATGCCCCGGTGCTCACCCTCGCCATCACCTCAAGTTCCATACCTCTTTCTCAAGTCGAGGACCTGGTGGACACGCGGCTGGCGCCGAAGATCTCGCAGATCGGCGGGGTCGGTCTTGTAACCATCAGCGGCGGCCAAAAACCGGCCGTCCGCATTCAAGCGAATCCTACGGCACTATCGTCCTACGGCATGAACCTGGAAGATCTGCGCACGGCGCTCACCAATGCCAGCGTGAACGCCGCCAAAGGGAACTTCGATGGGCCGCGCCAGGACTACCAGATCGATGCCAACGATCAACTGATCACCAGCGACGACTATCGGAAGGTCGTCGTGGCCTACCGCAATGGCGCACCGGTAATGTTGACCGACGTCGCCAACATCGTGAATGGCGTCGAGAACAATAATCAGGCGGCGTGGATGAATCAGACTCCCGCGGTCATCCTGAATGTGCAGCGCCAGCCCGGGGCCAACACCATCAGCGTGGTGAAGAGCATCAAGCAACTGCTGCCGCAGCTTGAGGCCAATCTGCCCACAGGGATTCAGGTAACTACGCTCACCGATCTTACGACCGCCATCGAAGCATCGGTTTCCGACGTTGAGTTCGAATTGATGTTGACGGTCGGCCTTGTCGTGCTGGTCATCTTCCTCTTTTTGCGCAGTCTCTACGCCACCATTATTCCGAGCGTGGCTGTGCCGCTTTCACTGATCGGCACTTTTGCGGCGATGTACATCCTGGGGTACAGCCTGGATAACTTATCGCTGATGGCACTTACTATCTCCACCGGCTTTGTGGTGGACGATGCCATCGTGATGATCGAGAATATCGCGCGCTACATCGAAGCGGGCGATCCACCCATGGAGGCGGCGCTCAAAGGCGCCGAGCAAATTGGCTTCACCATTCTCTCGCTGACCGTGTCGCTCATCGCCGTGCTGATTCCACTTTTATTCATGGGGGACGTAGTTGGCCGCCTCTTCCGCGAGTTTGCCGTGACCCTAGCCGTCACCATCGTGGTTTCGGCAGTGGTCTCGCTTACGCTCACACCCATGATGAGTGCGCGCATCTTGCGGCACCAGCCGAAAGACAAGCAGGGGCGCATCTATCGAGCCTCGGAGCGCGTTTTCGAGGGGATGATCGCATTCTATGGCCGCACGCTGAAGTTTGTGCTGCGATTCCAGACGATTACGCTTTTGGTCGCGGTGTCCACGCTGCTGCTCACGGTTTTCCTTTACATCATCATTCCCAAGGGATTTTTCCCGGTGCAGGACACGGGCGTCATCCAAGGCATATCGCAAGCGCCGCAGACGATTGGCTCCACGGCCATGGCGGAAAAGCAACTGGAGCTTACCAAGGCAGTTCTGAATGACCCGGCAGTGGAAAGTGTCTCGTCGTTTATCGGCGCCGATGGAACGAATACAACGACGAACAGCGGCAGGATGTCGATCAACTTAAAGCCGCTTAACGAGCGCAAGATCAGCGCTTCGGACCTGATCCGCAGGCTCAATTCCAGAGTGAGCCAGGTTCAGGGAATCGAGTTGTTCATGCAACCGGTGCAGAACATCACCGTGGACGACCGGGTGAGCCGCACGCAATACCAGTACACGCTCGAAGATCCCGACGCTAATGAACTCAACGACTGGACGAATCGTTTCGTCGCCCAACTGAAGCAGTTGCCGGAACTGGAGGATGTCGCTACCGATCAACAAACCGGAGGGCTGGCTGTGTCTCTGGTGATCGACCGGGTTACGGCCTCGCGATTTGGGATCGCGCCGACGACCATCGATAACACGCTCTATGACGCCTTCGGCCAGCGGCAAATCAGCACGATGTATACGCAGGTGAATCAGTACCACGTTGTGCTGGAGAGTGAACCGCAATTTCAAAAGGACCCGAACAAGCTGAACCATCTCTACATCCAATCCAATGCGTCCGCGGGCGCGAGCGGAGCCGGAGCCTCTTCGTCGTTCGCGTCCTCCGGAGCATCCGCCGCCGGGTCCAATGCGCTGACGACCTCCGCGCTATACACTCCATCGGCAAACACTCTTGCTCCTCCAGGCAATGCGCTATCGGCGAGTGCCTCCTCGACGTCGAGCCGGGGGGCGAACTCGGCGGGCGCCACCAGTTCTGCCACCAGCAGCGCCGTGCCATTGAGTGCTTTCGCGCACTTTGAGAATACGACCGAGGCGCTCTCCATTAACCACCAGGGTCAATTTCCAGCCATCACCGTGTCGTTCAATCTCGCGCCGAATGCCGCGCTGGGCGACGCCATTACCTCGGTCGACAAAGTGCAGAAAGACATGCACATGCCGGCCAGCCTGCAGGCAGGGTTCCAAGGCACGGCGGCATCATTCACAAATTCGCTATCCAATGAGCCGCTGCTCATTCTCGCGGCGCTGGTCACGGTGTACATCGTGCTTGGAGTTTTGTACGAGAGCTTCATCCATCCGATTACGATTCTGTCCACGCTGCCGTCAGCGGGCGTCGGCGCTTTTCTCGCGCTGCTTCTCTTTCACCAGGATTTGAGCGTGGTGGCGATCATCGGCATTGTTCTGCTGATCGGCATCGTGAAAAAGAACGGCATCATGATGGTCGACTTCGCGCTGGAGGGCGAGCGCAAGCACGGCAAGAACGCGACCGATGCAATTTACGATGCCTGCCTGCTCCGCTTCCGCCCGATCATGATGACCACCATGGCGGCGCTGCTCGCGGGCCTGCCGCTGGCGCTGGGAACTGGTTTTGGCTCCGAGTTGCGCCGGCCGCTGGGCATTGCCATGGTGGGCGGACTGCTGCTGAGCCAGGTGCTCACGCTCTACACCACGCCCGTCATCTACATCTTCTTTGACAATCTGGCCCACCGCTTTGCGCACAAATCGAACCAGCCGGAGACCGGAGGCGGAGAACTGGCAGGACCGGCATGAACATCTCCGCACCTTTCATTCAACGACCCGTCGCTACGACGCTGCTCACGGTGGCGATTGCCCTGGCTGGCGCGATTGCGTTTGAGGTGCTGCCGGTAGCGCCCCTGCCGGAGGTCGACTTTCCAACCATCTCGGTCAACTCAGGCTTGCCGGGAGCCAGCGCCGATATTATGGCGTCGTCGGTCGCCACTCCCCTGGAGCGGCAGTTAGGCCATATTGCGGGAGTGACGGAGATGACCTCCTCCAGCACGCTCGGCAGCACAGGCATCACCATTCAGTTTGACCTCAGCCGCGACATTGACGGCGCGGCGCGAGATGTGGAGGCCGCGATCAATGCGGCGCGATCCTACCTGCCCGCGAACCTGCCGGGAAATCCGACTTACCGAAAAGTCAATCCCGCGGATTCGCCGATCATGATCCTCGGCCTCACCTCCGACAAATACGGGCCCGACAAAATATACGACGAAGCGTCCACCGTCCTCGCGCAAAAGTTGTCGCAGATACAGGGCGTAGGGCAGGTGTCGGTCGGAGGCGGCGCGCTACCGTCCGTGCGGGTGGAGGCAAATCCCACGCAGTTGGCGAGCCATGGACTAACGGTCGCAAGTTTGCAGTCTGTGCTGAGCCTGCAGAACTCCGATCTGGCCAAGGGCCAAATCTCCGATGGCAACGTGACCGCAGACATTCTTGCCAACGACCAGATCTCGCACGCGGACGACTACAAACCGCTCATCGTCGGTTATAGCAACGGCGCGGCGATCCGTCTGTCCGATGTCGCTCAGGTGACAGACTCCGTGCAGAACATCCGGGCTGCCGGCTATTTAAACGGGAAGCGCTCGATTACAGTCATCATCTTCCGGCAGCCCGGGGCCAACATCATTGAGACGGTCGACCGCGTCCGCGCGGAACTCCCGGTTATCAAGGCCTCCATTCCGCTCGGCATCGATACGACCATTGTTCTCGATCGCACCACAACCATTCGCGCCTCTGTGAGTGACGTGGAGCGGACGCTGATGATTTCGGTCGGCCTGGTCATTCTCGTGGTGTTTGTTTTTCTGCGCAACGGCCGCGCCACGCTCATTCCAGCGGTCGCGGTGCCGGTCTCGCTGGTCGGCACGTTTGCCGTGATGTATCTGTTCGGATACACCCTGGACAATCTCTCGCTGATGGCCATGACCATTTCCACGGGCTTTGTGGTCGATGATGCCATCGTGGTGATGGAAAATATCTCACGCCATCTGGAAAACGGCATGAAGCCCTTTGCCGCGGCGCTGAAGGGCGCGGAAGAAATCGGATTCACCGTTTTCACCATCAGCATTTCGCTCATTGCCGTCTTTATCCCGCTTCTGCTGATGGGCGGAATCGTTGGCCGTCTTTTCCGCGAATTTGCGGTCACGCTCTCGACCGCCGTTTTCGTGTCGATGATCATCTCACTGACCACGACGCCGATGATGTGCGCCTACCTGCTAAAGAACGAGCGCTCAGAAAAACATGGCCGGATCTACACCGCCAGCGAGAAGTTCTTCGACTGGGTACTGTCGCTGTATCGCGGCAGCCTGCATTGGGTGCTCGACCATCCGACCCTGACCCTGATCGTGCTCTTTATCACGATAGGGCTCAATGTGGTGCTGATCGTCAAGATATCCAAAGGCTTTTTCCCAACGGTGGATACGGGATCGATTTCAGGTTCAGTGCGCGGGCCGCAGGATTCATCCTTCGCGGCGATGAACGACTCCATTCAGCAGATCGGCCGGGTGATCAAAAATGATCCTGCCGTCGAGAATGTGATTGGGTTCACCGGCGGCGGCGGAGCCACCAATAACGGGTCCCTCTACATTGCGCTCAAGCCACTGGCCGAGCGCAAGGTCAGCGCCGCTGAGATCATCAATCGCCTGCGCCCGCAATTGAACCGTCTTCCCGTGGCTTCGGCGTTCCTTCAACCCGTGCAGGATTTGCGCATCGGCGGCCGGTCCAGCAACGCGATGTACCAGTACACGATCCAATCCGACACGGTGCAGGATCTTTCGAAGTGGGCGCCGATCATGCTCGCCGAGATGAAACGGCTGCCCGGTCTGCAGGACGTAAGCTCAGACCAGCAGAATGGCGGCCTTGATGAGCTGATGACCTATGATCGCGTCACTGCAGCCAAGCTCGGCCTTACTGTGAAGTCCCTGGACTCGGCGCTGTACGGCGCGTTTGGCCAATCGGAAGTGTCTATCATCTACACGCAGTTGAATCAGTATTATGTGGTGCTGGAAGTTGCTCCTCAATACTGGCAAAGCCCGGAAGGATTGAAAGATATCTACCTTCATACCTCTGGCGCGGGAAATATTCCGCTGCTCGCAGTGGCCAAGGGCCAAGCCAACACCACACCGCTGTCCATCAACCATACGGGCTTATTCCCCTCGGTTACCCTATCCTTTAACCTCGCGTCGAACGTGTCATTAAGTGACGCCACGTTGAGCATCACCCAGATGCAAAAGCGGCTGGGCACGCCTTCCACGCTGCAGGGTTTCTTTGCTGGCACGCTGCTGGCCTACCAGCAGTCTCTGGGCACCGAGCCCTTGCTGATTCTGACGGCTCTGCTGGCGGTGTATATCGTTCTCGGTATTTTGTATGAGAGCCTGGTCCATCCCGTGACCATCATCTCCACGCTGCCGTCGGCGAGCGTGGGAGCGATGCTCGCGTTGATGCTCTTTAAACAGGATCTCAACATCATTTCCATCATTGGCATTGTGCTGCTGATCGGCATCGTTAAGAAGAACGCCATCATGATGATCGATTTCGCGCTTCAGGCGGAGCGCCTAGAGGGGAAGAACACTACCGACTCGATTTTCGAGGCGTGCATGTTGCGCTTCCGTCCGATCCTGATGACGACGATGGCTGCGCTATTGGGCGCGCTGCCGCTGGCGTTGGGAACGGGCACTGGGTTTGAGCTCCGCCGGCCCCTGGGCATCACAATTGTGGGAGGGCTGATCTTGAGCCAGTTGCTCACGCTCTATACCACCCCGGTCGTCTATCTGGCGTTTGATCGTCTGCGGCTGCGGATACAGGGGAAACAGCATGACATGGTCGAGTATGGGGCCGGACCAGCCCCCAGCGCTACGGACTAATATGACAAGCTTGGGCGGCGCCGGCTGGGACGCCATACAAGATGCGCCCAGTCGAGGACGAACCAGAGGGAGAAGACCGCTGCCATAATCATGCGAGAGTCACTTCATAATGTGATCCGCGCCCTTGCCGTGGCCCGCACGCGATGTTTGACTTCCTACTGGACAAGCGCCCCTTTATCCTGAGGGGACCGCGATCGGGCAACGATTACGGCCGAGTTTACGGTCAAAATGTCCGCCCGCTCAGGAGGCTCGTTCACCGATGGCCGAAGTCGATACCAAGTCTCTCCCCGAAAACGCGTACCAGCCGTTGAAGTCCGGCGAAATCTACATGCCGCTGGTGCCCGCCAGCATGGCGCCACCGGAGGTGACTTGGCGCGCGGTGTTGTGGGGCACGTTGCTGTGTATTGTCTTCAGCGTCGCGTCGGCCTATTCCACACTCAAGGTCGGCCAGGGAATGGAGGCGGCGATCCCGATCTCCATCCTCGCCATCGGCTTGGCGCGTGTCTACCGGCGGCGCTCCACCCTGCTGGAGAACATGATCATCACGGGCATGGGGGGCGCCTCCGCGGCCGTGGTGTCCGGCGCCGTCTTCACCCTGCCGGCACTCTACATTCTCCACCTCGATCCGCATCCGGTGCAGACCATCTTCATCTGCCTGGCCGGCGGCTGCCTGGGCGTGCTCTTCCTCATTCCGCTGCGGCGCTACTTTGTCCGCGAGATGCACGGCAAGTTCCCATTTCCCGAGGCGACGGCGATCACCGAAGTCCTTGTCACGGGAGAGAAGGGCGGATCGCAAGCCAAACTACTGCTGCAGGCTACCGTCATCGCCGCCATTTATGACTTCTTTGTCACCACCTTCCACGTCTGGAAGGAGTACCTGAACTTCCAGTTCGTACCCGTAGTGCGTTCACTCGCCGATCGTGGCCGCATGGTTTTTAATTTCGACGCAGTTGGCTTCATCCTGGGCATCGGCTACGTGATCGGCCTGCGCATCGGCCTGATCTTTTGCGCCGGCGGCATTCTGGTGAACTTCGTGCTCGTCCCGCTGATTTGGTTCATCGGCAGCCACATGGGCGACACCACGGTCTATCCCGCCACCATCCCCATTTCGCACATGGCGGCTTCGGACATCTACCGCAATTACGTGCGCCTCATCGCCGTGGGAGCCATCGCGACCGCCGGTCTCGCCGGCCTCCTCAAGTCGCTGCGCGTGATTACCGGATCGTTCGGCATCGCGCTCCATGCCTTCCGCCACGGCGAAGCACCGCAAATGGAACGCACCGACCGTGACATTCCCATAGTCACCATTCTCCTCGGCGTGGTCGTCGGCACGATCGCAGTAGCCGCCTTCTTCGGACTCCTTCATGTTTCGTGGACCGTGGTCGCGGTGGGCCTGGCGCTCACCCTGCTCTTCGCATTCTTCTTCACCACGGTAGCGGCCAATGCGATTGCTACCACGGCCAACAATCCCGCCAGCGGCATGACCTTGTTGACCGTCATCGTCTCCGCAGTGGTCTTGCTGAAGTTCGGACTCTCCGGCACCACCGGCATGTTCTTCGTGATGGCCCTGGCGGGCATGGTCTGTGTCGCCCTGTGCGCCTCCGGCCAGTTCATTACCGATCTGAAAGCCGGCTACTGGATCGGTTCCACTCCTTCCGCTCAGGAGAAGGTGAAGTTCATCGGCGTCGTCGCGTCGGCGATCACCGCGGGGTTAACCATCGTCCTGCTCGCCAAGGCCTACCAGTTTGGAGAAGCAGCTCCCGGCGACCTACGGCAGGTCTTAGTCGCGCCCCAGGCCTCCGCGCTGAAAGCCGTGGTGTCGGGATTCATGAGCGGCCAACCGGTCGCCTACATGCTGTTCGGCATCGGCGCCATGATCACCGTGGTGCTGGAGATGCTCGGCCTCTCTTCCATGGTCTTCGCGCTCGGAATCTATCTGCCGCTGCAGCTGACCACGCCGATCCTGACCGGCGGATTCCTCTCGCACCTGGTCAACAAGCGCGGTAAAAAAATTGGTGGCGAACACGGCAAGAACATCCGCGAGCGCGGCATCATCATCGCCTCAGGCCTGATGGCCGGGGGCGCGCTCGGCGGCGTGATCGGCGCGGCCTTGCACCTGTCCCACTGGTATCGCGAAGATCTGATCCAAACGCCTTTCTATTCAAACGATCTAGTCTCGCAATCCGTTTCTGCTCTGTTCTTCATTGTCCTCTGTATTTATGTCTGGTTCGGTTCCCTCAAAAAAGAAAAGGAGCTCTAATGCCTCGAAAATCAAAGAAGAAAGAGTTGAAGAAGATCGATTCCCGGAAAAAAGTTTCGCGCAAAACTGCCGCAAGGAGACCGGCCGTCGCGAAAGCAAGCTCAGGAAGAAAGACGGGCGCCGTAACCCAGAATGATCAAGTCAGCCGCCACGTCGCAGATGCAGTTCTCGGTATCGACACACTTTGGGGCGGCGATGTCATGTGCCCCTCGGGCACGGGGCGCTTCATCGCCGATTGCTGGTTTTCCGACGAACGCCTGCCCGTTGCCTACACGCATCCAGCCGCGGGACGGCTGCGAGCCTGCGGCGGTGTCGCGGGCAAGAACATAGATCGCGATGCGGTAGAGCAGTATCTCCGCGAAGTGAATCTTCCCAAAGCGATCGCGGGGATCCGCGAAGAAGCCGGAAGGTCCGGCGCCCTGCGCAAACCTTATCTGATCAGCCTGGCGGATTGCCTCGACGTCATGTGGGACCTCGCGATGGAAGTCCTGGGCAAAGGCAAGCCGGTTCCCTACCCTCGCTGCGTGGAAGCCGCGACGGGCAAGCCGCCCGAGCCTTCCAAACCGGAGAAGAAGCGCGCTCGCGTTGCCGAATTGCTCGGCCGGGCTGGCTATGCATCGTCGGACTCGAACGAGTTGCTAAAGGCGGTCGACGGCTGGCGCCGTGAGCGCGTGGCCCCGTTGGCTTCGGTGCGCGCTCTGAGCGCGGCGGTGATCGCGCAGCTTGACCTCCTCTGCGCCAAGAATCTGCTGCCCTACCTCCCCAACGAACTCGCGCCGGTGCCGCGCGCGAACATCGACTTTCTGCCCATCAAAGATGCCTGGTTCTCCGGCTCCATGAATTACATTGGGCGCGCCCGCAATGCGGACGGCTCGCCCAAGTATGAAGCCACCTACGAGATCAATGCCTCGCTGCAGATTTCGTTTCCCGAGTTTGAACATCTTGTCAGTCACGAGGTTGTGCCCGGCCACGTGACCACCTTCGCCTATCTGCAGGATTTGTACGTGCGCGGGAAAGCCGGCTTTGAGACGACCGTGCTCACCATGAACACGCGCGCTGCCACGCTGTTCGAGGGCATCGCCAATAACGCAATTCTGATCGCGCACGGCGTCACGGAAGTCGAGCAATTGCCCGACGAAGACCTGCAGATCGGAGTGCTGCTGGCCCTGTTGCAGGACGATGCCAAAAACCAGTCGTCGTATCTGACCTGGGGTGAGGGCAGGCCGCAGGCGGAGGTCGCGGCCACGCTGCGTCGCGATTTTCTCGTGACCGAGGAACGCGCCGACAAACTCTCTGGCGCCTGGGGACGCCATCCCTTACTCGGCCGGATGTATCTTCCGGCTTATCGGGCGGGAACGGAGCGAGTCGCCGAATTGCGACGCACTTACCCGGCGGATCGCATTCTACCGGCTATTTATGGTTGCTCTGGGTTAGTCGACATCGTGACCATCGACGAAATTTTGAAGTGATAGTAACTCAGGCCAGTTTCGGTGGTGAAGGCGAAGACGCTCAGAACTTGCGCGTCTTCGCCGGCATCCGCATCAGCATATGATCTGGCCCTTCCAGTTACTCAAGGACGAGTTTGCGCCAGTAGGCGTTTCCAGCTTCGCGGTGGGGAATCAGGACTCGTTGGTACAGGCGCAGGACGACGTCCTGTTGCGCGTAGTTCGATAGATTGAGGCGGAACGTCCTCCAGCAGCGCTGCTGCAGAGATCCGAGCAAAACCGTATCCAGCACTTTGTCGTCGTTCACATACACCTGCAATTGCCAAGCTCGTCCGGGATCGACTCCCGCCCGGAAGGTAAGCCAGGGGTGCGCGCTTAACTTCGCCGAGCGGCGCAAGAGCGTGCCGCGGATTTCGTCTCGCGGATAAGTGGCGAGCACGTCTCCATCCAGGAAGGTTATACCGCGAATGCCCTCCAATCCGCCGCCGGCGCCGCCAAATCCTGCACGCTCCAGGGTCCATTCGGGATTCCAGTAGCGCGTGAGGTCGGCCAGCTGGAATAACTCGGCGGGCTGAGTGACCGGCTCCTGCACGGCGATGTGAAGGATGTCTTTATCGAGAGTGACGCCGTGAGAGAGAAGGATCTGCTCACCAATGGCTGCGGTTCGGCGCGCCAGAGCGGAAATGCTTTCGTCCACTGGCGGGGTCAATTGCAACGGCCCCATGCGGGCGCCGAAAATCCGGTCGTGAAGTTCGGCGACTTGTTCGGCGGGAAGCACCTTCATGCCGTGGATAGCCGCAACAACCGACGCAGAGTTCGCCGCATTGCAATCCGAATCGGCAAAGTCTGCGGCGTGCACCGCAAGCTGCAGCGTCTTCTGGAAGTCCCCTTCGCCGAACCACACGGCGACGGCCACGATTCCCCCATTGAGGACGGCATTGTTGGTGGCGGGATATTCGATTCCCCAGCGCTCGTCGAGGGCGCGACAAATTTGTTCCGGTCCCAAGCCTCTCTCCGCCATGGAAATCACCATGTCGAGGGATTGACGGTAGGGTGATTGCGGGTCGATGAGCGTGGCGGCTTTGCGGACGATCGCGTGCGTATCGTGTTCGGCAAACGCGATGCTGATCATGCCAGCGATGAAGACGCCGCCATCGGTTCCTTCGGCATAACCATTGATGTGGGCGAGTTGGCGCGCCAGGGCGCCAGCCACATTGGGCATGCCGGGCGCCAGCGCGCCATAAAGGTCGCTGCTGAATTGCGGCCCAATCGTCCACCATAATTTGTTGTAGCGGGGGTGACCGGTGTCCGGAGCCTTGATCCCGCGCTTGAGCAGGAGGAGCGCTTGCTCGCTGGATCCCCAGGAACCGGCGTTGTTTTCGAGCCATTGCTGGCCCAGTTGCGCGACCGTGAGACCCGGCCCGTATTTTTCAAACGCGCGAACGGCCACCATCTCGTAGTAATAGTCGTCGTCCACCGGAGCGTAGCCGGGCAGGTGGCTGATGGGAGTGACGGGAACCGCCGATGCCACCTGATGTTCGAACCGAAGACCGGTGAATTGCGCGATCATCTGCGCGGTCCAGATGGCTTGGACGCGGTCGAGATAATCGGCACGAGAGAGTTCGAGTATGGCCGAGGTCTGGTCTTTGCTATGGTCCTTGCTCTGGCCTTGGCTGCGAGCGGCGTTTGGGAGCGGCGATGCGACAGTCGCGACGACTGCTAAGACTGCAAAACAGAGCAGACACAGGATGGGCGCGAATCGCTTCTCCGTCATCCAGTCATACAGCGATGGCTCTGCCGAGCTGCGCTCGGCTTGGACGGGCGAGGGCGCCCGTCCCCACACGAGCGGGATACGACAACCGTGAATCCGCTCTAGCGCCCGACGCAATTCGTCGGATCGAAAACATTTTCCCATGCCCAACATCTTACCCCGATGCTCTTGCCGCCATGTTCGCCAGCGATCTGTGGCAGCTATTTAGTTCAGTGCATATCTGCTAATCTGCTGTGGAACTTTTCCCGAGGGAACCCGATTTATGCGATTCCATGCTTCTTTCACGGTTAGATTTGGTTTGTTGCTCTGCGTTGCTCTGCCACTGTCCATTTCTGCCACCGACAAAAACAAAGAGAAGGCAGCCGCGGCTGAAGCTGACAAGCCGTCATACGAACTGCCGCAGCCTGCAAGAGAGAATCTCGACTACACCGTCTACCAGCGCATTCGCAGCGAAGGTCTCGCCCATTCGCACGTGATGGACTTCGCATCCGCTTTGATGGATGGCATTGGCCCGCGACTGACCGGTTCACCCAATCTGCACCGGGCCAACGAGTGGACGCGCGACCAATTGGCGGCGATGGGTTGCAGCAACGCTCATCTCGAAGACTGGGGTGAGTTCGGCATGGGATGGCAGCAGCTCAACACCTGGGTACGGATGACCTCGCCGGACACGGCTGTCTTCATCGCCCAAGCCGCGCCCTGGTCGCCTTCCAGCAACGGCGCAGTCAATGGCCAAGCCATTTGGGTTCATGTCGCGGACGAGAAAGATTTCGACCAGTATAAAGGCAAGTTGGCGGGAAAAATCGTTCTGCTGGGAGATATGCGCGAGGTGAATCCGGTGGATAAGCCGCTGTTTACGCGGATGGACGACAAGGATCTCGCCAAGGTCGCCGATTTCCCGCTGGAAAAACCAAAATCTTTCTCCGAAAGAATGCCGGATTATGCAAAGCGGCGGATCCTGCTCGAGAAAACCGGAAAATTTCTGGCGTCGGAACACGCTCTGGGAATCATTCTTCCCAGCCGTGATGGCCGCGACAACGGCGGCTCCGGCGGCACCATTTTCGACGACGGCAGCCTGGGATGGTTCACCTACAAGCGCGAACACGCCATTCCCCTGCCCGTGGTGGTGACGGCTATCGAGAGCTACGGACGCGTCTATCGTCTGCTCAAAGCCAATGTCCCGGTCAGCATCGAAATGAATGTCGATGTGAAGTACTTCGGCGACCATGAGCATGGCTTCGATACCATCGCCGAGATTCCTGGCACCGATCTCAAGCTGAAAGAGGAAGTGGTCATGGTGGGTGGCCATCTCGACTCGTGGGCGGCGGCGACGGGCGCAACCGACAATGGCGCCGGCACGGTGGTTGCGATGGAAGTGATGCGGATTCTCAACGCGCTGCAAGTCAAGCCGCGGCGCACCATCCGCATCGCGCTCTGGACAGGAGAAGAGCAGGGACTTTTTGGCTCCGCCGGTTACGTGCGGCAGCATTTCGGATATGTGCCACTCTCGACCGCTCCCGATCAACTGGAGCAACCCGATTGGCTGCGCAAACCTGCGGGTCCCCTCGTAGTCAAACCTGAGCAGCCGAAAATTTCCGGCTACTTCAACGTGGATAACGGCACCGGGAAAATCCTCGGGATTTATCTGCAGGAGAACGCCGCGGTCGCTCCCATTTTTGCGCAATGGATGGAGCCGCTGAAAGATCTCGGCGTCACAACCATCACCGACCGCAACACCACGGGCACCGACCACGAATCGTTCGATGCGGTCGGGATCCCGGGCTTCCAGTTCATTCAGGACCGTCTCGACTACGGTTCGCGCACGCATCACTCGAACATGGACACCTACGAACGCTTGCAGCCCGCCGACCTGGCGCAGGCGGCAACCGTGGAGGCTATCTTCGTATACAACGCCGCCATGCGCGACCAGATGCTGCCGCGCAAACCACTGCCGCATCTCGAACTGGAAGAACAACGCTCGGCTCCGCTCAAGGTGATGCCCGGAGCATTGGAACCCGCGGAAGACATCAAGGACAAAGAGTGAAACGGAGCTAAGAGCATTGATGCACTGACCAACGATTGGTGGTCAGCTCTCAACTCGCCACCGGACGCATGAGGCAAGTTAGTCAGTTGTTAGTCCGGATCGACGACAAACGTAGGCCGCAATGTGCGCTTGATAACGAAGCAGTCGCGCTCTATCCTTGATTCGGCTAAGTTAGTCGCGGGATGTGGCCGTCTTTAGCGCCATTTCCAGGTTTCAGAGCAGTTTGAATTTTTGGCAGTAACAGTTTTGGAGGCACACGGGTATGGGCGCCAGAACGGGCCAGGATTTGTCGGCACTGAGGATTGACGAGGGCGCGCGGAAAGCCGGCGGACCCAAGTGGTTCCGCTGGTTTGCGGCAGCCGTTGGCGCGTTACTGCTTGTTTCCGGTGCCGTCTTTGCTTTCAAAGGAGAAACTCCGGCCGTGGAAGTTGCGCCGGCGCACGCTGAGGTTGAGGCCAGAGAAGTTCTGCTCAATGCCAGCGGCTACGTGACACCGCGGCGTCGAGCCACCATTGCCGCGAAAATTACTGGCCGCGTGACGCAAATGATTGCCGACGAAGGGCTGCATGTTCGAGAAGGAGAAGTGCTGGCCGTACTGGACGATTCAGACGCGCGCGTCCGGCTGAATTCCGCCAAGGCTGACCGCGATGCCACGTCCGCCGCTCTGAAGGATCTGCAAGTGCAGCTTGAAAATGCCGATCGAGAACTGCGCCGCACGCAAGCATTGGAGAAGCAAGGGGTCAGCAGCACGCAGGCGCTTGATCTTGCGCGCACCGCTGCCGACAGCTTGCGCGCGAAGATCTCTCTGACCGACGAGCAGACACAGGCGGCGGAAGAGAGAATCCGTGTGGCGCAACAGGATCTCGACAACTGCACCGTTCGCTCGCCGTTTACTGGCATCGTTGTTTCCAAAGACGCGCAAGTGGGAGAGATGGTGTCGCCGATCTCTGCTGGCGGCGGTTTCACGCGCACCGGCATCGCGACGGTGGTGGATATGCAGTCGCTGGAGATTGAGGTGGACGTGAATGAGTCCTACATCGCGCGTGTCACCGCGGGCATGCCGGTCACGGCGATTCTCGACGCCTATCCCGACTGGAAGATTCCCGCCAAGGTTCGTACGGTGATCCCAACCGCGGATCGGCAGAAGGCGACTGTAAAAGTGCGCATATCGTTCGACCGACTGGATCCGCGAATCCTCCCGGACATGGGCGTGAAGGTCACGTTTTTGGGGGATGAACCGAAGGCAGCGCAAGCCGGCGCGCCGAGGTTGCTGGTCCCGCAAGGCGCCGTGCGCAACGAAAATGGCAATAGCATCGTCTATGTCTATCATGATGGGCGTGTGGAACGGCGCGCGGTTCGTGTCGGAGGCACCCGGAGTAGCGATCAGGAAATCGTCGCGGGGCTCTCAGGCGGTGATCAAGTCGTAATCAATGGCTTTGACGGCCTCAGCGATGGCGCTCGCGTAAAGCTCAAGCGATAGAAATGTTTTCAAAACATAACAAAAGCCGCCTAGTATCCGCGGCTGATCGTTTCGTCCATCCTATTAAGTACTGACTAAAGCATCGAATGAAGTAAAATGCGAGCAATTCCGCCGAGCCCCCGGCTAAATTTCTGAGTACAAGATTGCGAAGGAGAGGTCATGGTTAGAGTGGATGGTGGTGGCAACGGCTCCAGCCTGGTGCGCGTGCGCGGACTGGACAAGAAGTACCAGCGCGGTAGCGAGGAAATCCACGTCCTGCAGGGGCTGAACCTCGATGTGGATGCGGGTGACTTCGTGGCCTTCATGGGCCCCAGCGGCTCCGGCAAAACCACTCTGCTGAACCTGTTGGGCGGGCTCGATCTACCCACGGCCGGCACTATCACGGTGGCGGGCGACGAGATCACGCACTTATCGGGCAGTAAACTCACGCACTGGCGTGCCCGGCACGTGGGATTTGTTTTCCAGATGTACAACCTGATACCGGTGCTGACTGCATTTCAGAATGTGGAGTTGCCGCTGCTTCTGACCAAGCTGTCGAAGGCGGAGCGCCGCCAACACGTCGAGCTCGCGCTTGAAGTTGTAGGACTCAAGGACCGCACGCACCATTATCCGCGTCAGCTCTCCGGCGGCCAGGAGCAGCGTGTGGGCATCGCGCGCGCCATCGTCGCCGATCCCACTTTCCTGTTGTGCGACGAGCCGACCGGAGACCTCGACCGCAGGAGCGCCGATGAAATCATGGACCTGATCGACCGGCTGGTCCGCGAGCACAACAAGACCGTGCTCCTGGTGACCCACGATCCGGTGGCAGCCGAGCGCGCGCATGTGGTGCTGCACCTTAATAAAGGTGTTCTGGTCGAGGGGCAGAGAGTCGAGGAGAAGGCAGCGGTACGCTCATGAAATACTCTGCCCTGATCCTCTCCAACCTGTTCCGCAAGAAGATTCGCACCGTGCTGACGATTGGCTCGTTTGCGGTGGCGCTCTTCCTGTTCGGTTTGCTGGCGGTCGTCCGCGGAGCCTTCAACCAGGGCGTGGAGGTGGCGGGCACCGACCGCCTGGTGGTCATCAACAAGGTGTCGATCATTCAGCCGCTGCCGGTCTCGTACAATGAGCGCCTGTTGCGCATTCACGGGATAAAGGAGGTGACGCACCAGAATTGGTTCGGAGGCGTGTACCAGGACGAACGCAACTTTTTCCCGCAAATGGCTATCGATGACGACACTTTTCACACCATGTATCCGGAGTACGTCTTACCCGACGATCAGTGGCAGGCATACATGAGCGATCGCGAGGGCGCGGTCGTGGGCGCGGATTTGGTCAAACGCTTTCATTGGAAGCTCGGAGATCGCATTCCGATCAAAGGAACGATCTTTCAAGGGACGTGGGATTTCAACATCCGCGGGATCTATCACGGCAAGAAAGTCGAAGACGACACCACCCAATTCTGGTTCCACTACAAATATCTGGAGGAGCGCGAAAGCCAATACTGGAAGGGCCTGGTTGGCTGGTACACGGTAAAAGTGGACAATCCGGATGACTCGGTGAGGGTAGCTAAGGAGATCGACGAAACGTTCTCCAATTCTCCCTGGGAAACGAAAACGGACACCGAAAAGGCGTTTGCGACTTCGTTTGCCAAGCAGGCGGGCAACATCCAGTTGCTGATCCTGAGCATCGGCGCAGTGGTGTTTTTCACGCTGCTGCTGGTCACCGGCAACACCATGGCCATCGCGGTGCGCGAGCGCGTGCGCGATCTCGCGGTGTTGAAGGCGGTCGGGTTTTCCGATGTCTTCGTCCTCGTGCTGGTGCTCGCCGAGTCCGTGCTGATCGCGGCCATCGGAGGAGCGTTGGGTCTTGGGTTCGCGAAGTTGCTGACGCGCAATGGCGATCCCACCCACGGCATGTTGCCGTTCTTCTACTTATCGCCGCAAACCGTCGTAGCTGGTTTCGCCGTAACCGTGGCTGTGGGCGTGGTCGCTGGACTGTTACCCGCTTTGTCGGCAATGAATCTCAACGTCGTAGACGCACTGCGGAGGGTGTGAAGATGGCGATCCCGCTGAGTTACAACTTGAACAGTTTGCGGGTCCGCTGGACCTCGACCGTGGTGGCCGTGCTGGGTATTGCGGGCACTGTGGGTGTGTTCGTGGCCATGTTGTCGATGGCGAAAGGCTTCAAGACGACACTGGTTTCGTCGGGTTCGCCGCGCAATGCAATTGTGCTGCGCGGCGGCGCCACCTCGGAAATGGAGAGCGCCATTAACCTCGACCAGGTGCACATAATCGAGGATGAGCCAGGGGTGGCGCGTGACGCGTCGGGCCCGCTGGTGAGTCCCGAAGTAGTCGTGATTGCCAACTTCCCTTTGAAAGCGACGGGTACCGATGCCAACGTTCAAGTGCGGGGCGTCTCGCCCAAAGCTCTGGAGGTGCGCGACTCAGCCAAGATGGTTTCGGGACGGTTTTTTCAGCCGGGGCTGAATGAATTGGTTGTAGGAAGGAATGTGCCCGGAACATACTCCGGCTTCGAACTGGGAAGCAAGGTGAGGTTCGGCGGGGGCGAGTGGACGGTGGTGGGAGTCTTCGACGCCGGCGGCAGCGCATTCGATTCGGAAATTTGGTGTGACTCCACCGTTCTTGACGACGTCTACAAGCGGCCGCCGAACGTCTTTCAATCCGTTACCGCCCGGCTCACGAAGCCCGAGGCGTTTACCGGCTTTAAGGACGCACTTACTTCTGATCCTCGGGTTACGCTGCAGGCTAGCCGGGAACTTGATTACTACGAGAAGCAATCGCAAGCGATCACGAGGCTGATCCAAGTGCTTGGCACCATGGTTGCTCTGGTCATGGGCGTCGGAGCCGTGCTAGGGGCGCTCAACACGATGTATTCGGCGGTGGCCGAACGCTCGCGCGAAATCGCCACCATGCGCGCCTTGGGTTTCGGCACGGGCAGCGTAGTGACGTCTTTCGTTTTTGAGTCGCTCTGCATCGCGCTGGTGGGCGGACTGCTCGGGTGTATTTGCATACTTCCGCTCAACGGCCTGACCACCGGGACAATGAACTGGCAAACCTTTTCTCACCTTGCGTTCGCGTTTCGTGTGACTCCAGCGCTGTTGGCGGGTGGACTGATATTTGCGCTCTTCATGGGATTGCTGGGTGGCGTTCCGCCGGCAGTTCGCGCGGCGCGCGCCCGGATTGCAGTCGCCCTGCGCGAACTCTGAGCTCAGCGGGTAAAACTGTCCGGACGCGGTCTCCGGCCTAAGGGGATGGATTGTCGGCCGTGGTCTGCAGCAAGATGGTCAAGGGCGCGACGTGTTCGGGTTTCACGTAACGGTTCACCAGGAAGCGCTTGCCATCTTTGGCGACGTCATAAGTAAAAATGTCGGTGCTGGAAATCGGCGCGCGGCCGCGAATCTGGAATAGAGGCGCGGGCGTGCCGGTCGCGAACACACTTCCACTGTTTACGGGCACAGCCATCAACTTGCCGCCAGGTCCGATATAGAAAATTTCTTTGCTGTCTCCACGCCAGCGCGGTTCGGTGCCGCCGCCGCGCGATACTTGCCACTTTCCAGCAGCGGCGGGAAACGAGGTAACGTAAATCTCCCAGATGCCAGACTCATCGGAGGCATACGCCACCCACTTTCCATCGGGAGAGATCTGTCCATTATTCTCGTTGGCTTTGTTGCTTAGAAATGGAACGGGCGACCCGCCCGCGGAGGGCAATAGTGCCAGGTAAGAGTGCGTTGGAGCCTGATCGTCGCAGAGAATTTGCTGGCCGTCAGCGGACCATGAGTTAGGGAGAAGGTCATCCTTGACTTGGCTCTGCAGCAGCGGCTTTTCCTGCTCCAGCCCACTGGCCCGCTTGGTGAATAGCGTTGCGCCCCCCTTGAAAACTGCGCGGTAGGCGAGCGTGCTTCCGTCCCGCGACCAGACGCCGGTAACTTGTTCCACGGGCTCGAAGGTGAAGCGTGAATTGCCGGCGCCGTTCGTGCTCAAGAGCCAGACATCTACGCTATTACCTTTCAGGTCGCTGATGTCCACGGCAACGCGGCTGTCGTCGGGCGAAAGCGTCGGGTTGGCCATGATGGCGGGATCGCCGATCTGGCCCAGTTCCTTGCCCGACCGGTCCATCCAGGTGAGCGCCGACAGCGCAGCCCCGACGCCGGTGTTGTAGATCACCGTACCGTTTCCGCCGACGGCGAGGGCGGCCCAGTAGGTGGAGGGTTGAAAGCCGACGACATTGGCTACGGCGGTGGTGCGGCCCGAGACTTTGGCGGCGGAAGCGTCAAAGTCAACGCTCATCAACTGCCGCTGGTCGTCCACATAATACAAGCGGTGGGAGTCGTAGCCAAAGCTCGAATGACAGAGGAGAACAAGGCGCCTCTCCTTGCCGTCGAGAGAGCTGACGTAAATGCCGCTGGTCTGGTCGTCCTTGGCGTTGCCGAAGTCGCCCACCCAGAATAAAAACCGATTGCCATCGGGAAGAAAGACGGGCCAACGGTGGGTTACGAGGTTATGGCTGTTGTTAAGGAAGTCCTGGGTGACGGCAGCCGCGCCGCTGCCATCGGCGTTGACGCGCCAGATCGCGCTGGCGGCATCGGGGCTGTAAATGATGACGTCGCGGCTATTCCAACTGCCGCCGCGGGCGGCCAACACGCTGGCCAGCACTTGCGGCGTACCGCCTGCAATTGCAATTTTCAGCAGTTTGCCGTTGGCGAAAAACCCGACGTTGGCGCCATCGGGCGACCAGAAGGGATAACTTGCGCCTTGCGTGCCGGGTAGAAGCGTGACGCTTGGCGAGCCGATGCGCTGCACGTAAAGCATGGGCAACGCGGATTCTTCTTCCGGCGACACGAACGCCAGCATGGAGCCATCGCGCGACAGCGCCATGTGGCTAATGCTCATTTCTTCCGGAACCGGAATGGCGAACTGCATAAGCGCGGTTGCCGCCGGACGCCGCGCCACCAACCACGTGACTCCGGCGACGGCCACCAGCGCCAGGGCGACGGAAAGCCAGAGCAGCAGCGGAACTCGGCGAGGCGCCGCCGCGATGCGCGTGGCGCCGCTCGCTTCGGTTCCAGAGAGCGCACCCAGAGCAAAGGACAGATCCCGCGCCGACTGGAAGCGCTGTTCCGGATTCTTCTCCAGACAGCGGCGCACAATGCGCTCAAGCGCGGGAGAGACCAGAGGGCCGGGATCGGACAACTCCGGCGGATCGTCCTTTAAAACCGCGGTCATCGTTTCGGCGGCAGTGTCGCGGCGGAAGGCGCGCACGCCGGACAACATTTCGTAGAGCACGGCGCCGAACGCGAAAATATCGGTGCGAGGATCGGCAGGCTCGCCGCGTACTTGCTCCGGCGCCATGTAGCTCGCCGTGCCCATGACCACGCCCGCTGCCGTGTGCGAACTGGTGAGCGTGGGTTCGTCCGGGTCCGCGTCCGCTTTCTGCGCCAGCTTCGCCAAGCCGAAATCCAGAATCTTGATGCGCCCGTCTTTGGTGACGAAAATATTCTCCGGCTTCAGGTCGCGGTGGACGATTCCCTTTTCATGCGCCGCCGCCAGCCCGTGCGCTATCTGTACTCCATACTCGATCGTCTTACGCTGGGGCACGGCCCCGCGATCCAGCGTCGTGCGCAGGCTCTCGCCCTCCAGAAGTTCGGAGACAAGAAACGGCGAGCCGTTGCGCTGGCCCTCGTTGTAGGTGCCAATGTCAAACACCGCGAGAATATTAGGATGGTTCAGCGCGGCTACTGCCCGCGCCTCCTGCTCGAAACGGCGCAAGCGGTCGGGGTCGAGGGCAAAAGACTCCGGAAGAATCTTTAAGGCGACATCCCGCCCCAATCGCGTATCGCGCGCGCGATAAACTTCACCCATTCCGCCGGCGCCTAGCGGCGATTGAATTTCGTAGGGACCAAGTTTCGTGCCAGATGTGAGGGCCATGCCGTGCGCGTCATTATATACAGTCTCAACAAATGGCGTTGCCACCGATGCGACGATTGCCCATTCCCGGCCACTCTTCCATAAACTGAGAAGCCGTCCCAGCAGCCGTCACTTCGATCTCTGTTCTGCGATCCATTTGTCGGTGCGGGCCTCGAGAAGATCAAGGGGGAGGGTTCCGCCGTCGAGCATCTCGTCGTGGAAGCTGCGGATGTCGAACTTGGGGCCCAGTTCTTTCTGGGCGCGTTCCCGGAGTTCGCGGAACTTCAGCTGGCCAAGTTTGTAACTGAGGGCTTGTGCGGGCCACGCGATGTAGCGGTCGGTCTCGGACTGGATCGTGGGCTCGTCGACCGCGCCGGACTTGCGCATGAAGTCCACAACTTGATCGCGCGTCCATCCTTTGGAGTGGACTCCGGTGTCGACGACCAGACGCACGGCGCGGAAGAGCTCGGAAGACAGGCGGCCGTAGTCCGAAACTGGATCCTGGTAGAAGCCGACCTCTTTGCCGAGTTGCTCCGCGTACAGGGCCCAGCCTTCGATGTATGCGTTGAAGCCGAGCCCATGGAGGCGGAACTTGGGCAAACCGGTGAGTTGCTGCTGCACCGATAGCTGCATGTGATGTCCCGGAATACCTTCGTGGTAGGCGATCGCCTCGTCGTCAATGAGCGAGCGCTGAGCGAAGTCGGACGTGGCAACGACCACGCGGCCGGGGCGTTTGCCGTCCGCAGTGCCGATCATGTAGTGGGTGGCAGCAGCGGATTGGAAGGCAGGTATGGCTTCAACGGTGACCGGCGACTTCGGAAGAAGGGTGAAAAGCTGCGGCAGCTTCGGCTGCATCTGCGCGATGTAGTGGCGAAAATCTTCGAGGATCTGATCCGAAGAAGTCGGAATGTATTTGGGATTGGTTTTGAGCGAGGCGCGGAAAGAATCAAGATCGGCGAAGCCCGCCTTCTTGGCGATAACCGTCATCTCCGCCTGAATGCGGTCGATCTCGCGGAGACCGAGTTGGTGTATCTCGTCCGGCGTCATGCGGGTGGTGGTCCGGGCGTAGATGTCGTTCTGGTAGCGCTTCTCGCCATCTGCCAGAGACGTAATCGAGAGCGTAGTACGGCCTGCGGGGGCGTATTCCGTGCGCAGGAAGGCGGCGAAAGTGTTGTAGGCGGGGATCACGTCGCTATTGATCGCGTCTGTGATCTGCTGGGTTAGACGCTTCTGGTCTTCTGCGGAGATGCTCGCCGGATATTTCTTTGTCGGGATGAGAAAAGGGTCCGCGTCGATGATGCCCTGACACTGGACGGGAAGTTTTTCCAGCAGGAATCGAACGGGCATGAGCTTGTCCTTCATGCCAGCGCGAAGCACTTCGGTGGTCTGGCCGAGAACGCGCGGGATCTGATGAAGACGGGCGACATAGTCTTCGTAGTGCTTGACCGAATCGAGAGGAACCGACAGCGGTAGATCGGCGAGTCCGGTATGAATGCCATTCTGCTGGTTGATTGGCATCTCGTACTCTTTGAGATCGAAGTCGGCGATCCGCTGCTTCAGAACGCGGATGAGGAGGTCGTGAGAGAGCTGGTCCTGGTCGGAGAAGCCAGTGCTGGGGATGGCTTCCAGCCGCGCCAGGAAGGCCTCGTCGGCCTTGTGGCGCTGGGCAATGGCTTCGAGCGAGTACTCGGCGAGCTGGTCGTTGTAGCGATAGTCGCCAAAGGCGGTGGCGCGCTCGGGAAAGTTGCGGAGATCGGACTCGTACTGCTCTTCGAAAAGGGCGTTCTGAGCGGCAAGCCGGTCGGCAACTGGCTTAAGGTTTTGGGCGAAAACGCAACCGGCTACGGCGAGCAAAAAAAACAGGCTATGGTGAAGGCGCATAGTTTATGAGGGTACCAGAGGGAAAGGTCGTTGCGCGACGAAATGTCCCGCGCGGCACGCAGTCACGTGCAATCCGGCACCCGTAGCTTTCGGCCGCGTGAGCCGCGAAACACGCCAGGCAGTTCCGATTTCGAGCATGTGGTCCTACGGCGCCAACTGGAATGTGCAGCGGGCCAAACGAAAATGGTGCATTGACTTTATCGTTGATTTATTTGGTGGAGCTAGTCGGGCTCGAACCGACGACCTCATCGTTGCGAACGATGCGCTCTCCCAGCTGAGCTATAGCCCCACACGACGGTGGGTTTACTTTTTTGATTTTATCAGCCGTCGCCCGATTCCGCCTACACACGCGATTTTGAAATCGTGTCGGCCGCACGCCGCAAGCACAGCCCCTGTCTCGGAGCGTCGCAGCGGCGCGCACCCGAAATCGAAGGCTATAATTTACTGGTGAGTTCTTCAAAGGTAAAACAAGTGGCGTCCGCCGACTTCCCGACACGCTGGGGGCATTTCCTGATTCACGGATTTACGACCAGGGCATCGGCATCGGGCGATGGCGCCAAGACCGAAGAGGCGGTGGCGCTGGTAATGGGCGAGGTGCACTCCGGCTCGCCGCTGGTGCGGATCCATTCGCAGTGTCTGACGGGCGACGTATTTGGCTCGCTGCGTTGCGATTGCCGCCAGCAACTGGAAATGGCGCTCGCCATGATCGCCGAATTAGGGGCCGGCGTCCTGATCTATGAACAGCAGGAGGGGCGCGGCATTGGACTGATGGCGAAACTGCAGGCTTACGCGCTTCAGGACAGCGGGCTGGATACGGTGGAAGCGAATGAACGCCTGGGTTTCAGAGCCGACCACCGCGAGTTTCTCATGCCGGTCGAGATCCTGAAGGCGCTCGACATTCAGCGGGTGCGCTTGCTCTCGAACAATCCCGACAAAGTCGCCGCGCTCCAACGCGCCGGCATCCAAGTGACTGAGCGCGTGCCCTGCGAAGTTGCGCCCACCGAGCATACGGAAGAATACTTGAAGACAAAGCAGGAGAAGCTGGGGCATCTGTTCAGCAATCGCAAGGGGCAGCATTAAGGGATCGGGCATTAAAGCGCCCGCAGCAACGGGCTTAGTCCATCCCGATTTTTCACCGGCAGGCCGCGCAGGGCGGCTCGGGCCAGAACCACATAAACTTCGCGCGCTCCAGGGTGCTTCTTCAGCGCGGACAGGTGTTTTGCCACCGTCTCCGCGTCTCCGCGAATCAGCGGGCCGCTGAAAGACCGTGCCGAACCGAGGCGTGAGTAATTCGCTAAAGTCTGCTTGATAATGGGCAGGCTCTTGCGACGCGCATCCTCGCGCGTGAGTCCGGCGGCGCGAGCCGCTTCTTCCAGTGTCACCAGGAACGCCAGCAGCAGCGGCGAGGTCAAAGTGGCCCACGCGTGGTACGCCGCTTTGCGCGACGCGGGCAAGGAAAAACTTTCAGCGCCCAGTTCGCGGACGATCCGGCGCGCCACTCGCAATGCCGCGCCGTCGCCTTCCAGGGCAAAAGGCACTCCCTGCAAAGAAGGGCGCGCGCCGGCAACGAAGGTCATCAGTGGATGCACCGACGCGACGGCGACGCCTGCCCGGCGCAAGGGATCAAGTTCGCGGCTGAGGAGCGCTCCGCTGGAGTGCAGGGCGAAACGGGGTATAGCTTTTTGGTGAACAAGCACACGAGCAACGATGTGATCCGCCAGAACCGAAGCCGCGTCGTGAATCTCACGGTCGGGTACGCAGAACCACAGCAAGGTGGCGTCGAGCGCGGCGGAATGTGCAGTGACTGCCTGCGCGCCCACCTTCGCGGCAAGCAGACGCGCTCTACGAAGCGACCGCGGCAAGTCGCGGGTAACGATCTCGGCAATGCTGAAGCCGGCATCGCGCAGCGCCATGGCCAGAAAAGTCGCCAGGCTGCCGGCCCCGACGATGGCGACGGTGGGCTTCCTGAGGGTTTTCTCGTTTTTGGGCATCGGTTCTCTGGTCATTGATACCGCGACCGAGTGATGGCTGCAAGCGTCGACTTGGGAATGCCGGTGGAGCGCCGGGCGTCCCCGCCCGGCTGGACGGGCGAGACGCCCGTCGCTCCATCGTATGACTCATCGCGAGGTCATGGTCATAGGTTTTTCCAGCAATCGGTTTTAGGCTCAACGGCGCAGCATACCTTATATTGTTATCATGGCGAAATCGGCAGGAAAGAAATCCAAGCAAGCCTGCGTCCTTTCTTCCCGGGTCAGTTATCGGGGCCCGGTGTTCAGCGTCACCACGGATGAGGTGGAAGAGCCGGGAGGCGTGCGCGCCCGGCGCGATGTCATACGGCATTTTGGCTCTATAGTGGTTCTGGCGGTCGACGATCCAGTCTCCGATGATGCGGCCAAAGCCAAAAAAGGCGAGCCGCGCGTCCTGCTCGAGCGCCAGTATCGCCACGCCGCGCAGTCGATGATGTGGGAACTGCCCGCCGGACGCATCGACGATGGCGAAACGGCGCTGACCGCGGCGAAGCGCGAGTTGCTCGAGGAAACCGGCTACAGCGCCCGCCAGTGGAACCGAATCCTGCATTTCTACGTGAGCCCTGGTTTCCTCGACGAAACCATGACCATCTACGTCGCCCGGGGCCTCCAGGCCGGCGAAGCTCAGCCCGAGGCGGACGAGCGGATCGCGACCAAGTTCTTCAAATTATCGGAGGCGAAACGGATGGCCATCAATGGGCGCATCCGCGACGCCAAGACAATCTGCGGTATTCTATGGCTGGCGCAGGCGGCGCGACCGGCGCGATAGCAACGGACTCTTTCAGCAATCTGGCCGGCCGAGACTGCACAGAGCCCGCGCCGGGATTCAAGGTTTTCCGCCGCCAGGCCGATGTATGGACCGTGAGGTGCACGTGACCGTTTCGAATCCCAAGGTGCTCTTGGTCGACGACAGCAAGTTCCTCCGCATGGTCACGGAGCGCACTCTGTCCAAAGCCGGCTTCGAGGTCATCACCGCCGCCGACGGCGAGGAAGCGTTGCAGGCCGCTAATGATGAACTGCCCGACATCATTCTGCTCGACATGATGCTTCCGAAAATCAGCGGCCAAGACGTCCTCAGAGCCCTGAAAGCAAATCCCGCCACCATGCATATTCCAGTCATCGTGCTCACCAGCCTGTCGCAGAAAAACGAGGAAAAACTCATCAGCGAAGGCGCGGCCGCCTACTTCGAGAAATCCACTCTCTCCGATCACTTGGCGGAAATGGTAAAGGAAGTGCTGGGACGGGCCCAGCGGGCAAAAGAGCCTGCTCCGACTCTAAGGCATTAAGCGCCAAGGACGGCGGCGGACCGCTGTGCAACTGCCTGCTAGACAATCGATCGTGGAACCGCGGCAGAACCTACGGATGGCCGACAGGGCGAATGGCGGAACTGAATGGTAGAACAATCGACAGCAGAGCAAGCAAATGGATGGCTGAGAAATTCTCCCCGCAACGATAGAATGTAACGATGTACCACTACAATCCCGCGACCGCCCTCGAAGAACTGACCGAAGACGCAACCCTGCCCAACCCCGTCCACGTGCGCGATATGATGTTGCGGCGCAAACTCACCGCCGACGAGTCGCTGGAGTTGAATCGTATCTTCGTCGCATACCAGAAAGCTTTCGGCGAATCGCAAAAGCTGGGCAAGCAGATTTTGCAGCGTCTGGCAGCCTAGTTCTTCAAATCTCACTGGGGCTTTGGTCAAGATGGCAGGGCGGATTTATGCCACGAACTTGCGAACTCAACACTAGCCGGAATCGGAGCCAAGAGCCAAAAGCGAAGAGCTGTTCTTAGTAGACGCCTTTGTTCTTTGTCGCGGGATGGAACTCAATCGTTGTGGAATAGCCAGGCAGGTCAATCGGAACGCTGTAATCGACTTCGATGTTAAGACTGCCACTGCCGAACCCGCCCAGCCGGGAGACATGCACCTGCTTGGGAGTCAGCGCAATATCGTAGTTGCGCGCCTGCTTGATGACCGCGTCGCGAACGTCATCTTCCGAGCGCGTGGAGTAGGTTGCGTTCAGCGCCTCGGTCTTGATCGCATCCTCGAGTTCGTAGTTCGAGAAGTACGGCGGGATCACCTTGATCGCTACCAGCACCAACACCCCGAGGATCGCCGCGCCGAGGAGTAGTTTGAGAGTTGCCATAAGAAAACAGTCGCCCGCTCGCTGGATGCGAGTTTCAGTTGTGAGCTTTCCGTTCTGCGCCGGCCCATTTCGCCGGTTAGCGAGCGGCCGGACGCAGATCCTGGAAATACTCCGTTATGACTGAAATCTTAACGTCCTCCCTCTGCAGAGTCGAGCGCCGAACGACCTCGATGGTGCCTTCGGTAACCTTCTTGCCCACGTTGACGCGAAAGGGGATGCCCACCAGGTCGGCGTCCTTGAACTTCACCCCCGGCCTCTCGTCCCGATCATCCAGCAAAACGTCGTATCCAGAAGCCTCCAGTTGCCGAGCGATGTCCTCGGAAGCGCTGCGCACCGCCTCGTCTTTGGAGTTGGTGGCCACCACCACCACTTCAAACGGCGCGATGGAAGGCGGCAGCCAGAATCCGTTCTCGTCGTTATTCTGCTCCACGGCCGCCGTCAGGATGCGCTCGATGCCAATCCCATAGCTGCCCATGATCGGCGTGACCTCCTTACCGTTACGGTCGAGCACGTGGGCGCCCATCGATTCCGAATACTTGTAACCCAGCTTGAAGATGTGTCCAACCTCAACCGCGGTATCGATGCGCAGGGGCGCACCGCAATTCGGGCAGTCTTCGCCCGCCGTCACGCTGCGGATGTCGGCGGCAACGGTGTACTGGAAATCCCTCCCCGGCGTCACGTTCTTCAGGTGATAGTCGAGCTTGTTGGCGCCGCAGATCATGTTGACGCGACCAATCAGTCCCTCATCGAGTACGACGGTGACCGCCCGCGGATCGCCGCCCTGCTTCTTCACATCCCACCCGGCGAGCGCTTCCTTGGGCTTTACCACCAAGCCAATCGGCCCAATGAAGCCGCCGGGGCCCTGAAAGCAGAGTTCCACTTCCTCGGTCTGCATGGGACGAACCTGGCTCGCCTTTACCAGCGTGAGCAGCTTGGTTTCGTTCACGGTGTGATCGCCGCGCAGGAAAGCCACGACCGGCTGCTCCATCATCTTGCCGTCGTCACCGGGCTTCTGCGCCATGTAGGCCACCGCCTTGATGTCCTGCTTGGCGGAAATCTGCAGGAACTCCGATACATCCGCGATCGCGCCTTTGCCCGGCGTATGGATCAGCAGCGGCTTGCCATCGCCCTCGGGCTTCAGGTCCTCGACCGGAGCGAGCTTTGAAGTAGCCTTCTCCATATTCGCCGCGTAGTTGCATTTCTCGCAGCTCACGACCTGGTCCTCGCCGGCGGGAGTGCGCACCATGAATTCCTGCGACTGCGATCCGCCCATCGCGCCGGAGTGCGCATCGATCACCATGTACTTCAGGCCGCAGCGGTCGAAGATACGGCAGTAGGTGTCGTAATGCTTCTGGTAGGAGACGTCGAGTCCAGTGGCATCGATGTCGAACGAGTAAGCGTCCTTCATGATGAACTGACGCACCCGCAGCAGGCCCGACTTGGGACGAGGCTCGTCGCGAAACTTGGTCTGAATCTGATACCAGATCTGCGGCAGTTGCTTGTAGCTGCGCAGCTCCTTGCGCGCGATGTCAGTCATGACTTCTTCGTGGGTCATGCCCAGACAGAGGTCGGCGCCCTTGCGGTCCTTGAGGCGAAACATGTTTTCGCCCATCGCCACCCAGCGTCCGCTAGCCTCCCAAATTTCACGCGGATGCAGCGCCGGCAGGTAGAACTCCTGCCCGATCTTGTCCATCTCCTCGCGGACGATGCCCATGATCTTCTGGGTAGTGCGATTGCCCAGGAATAGAAACGAGTAGATGCCAGCGCCCAGTTGACGAATATATCCAGCGCGGACCAGCAGCTTGTGGCTAGCGACTTCGGCATCAGCCGGAGCCTCGCGAAGCGTAGGAATAAAAAGTTGCGACCAGCGGTGCATGATTATGTTTTCCAATCGAAAGAGAATCTTTGATTGTAAACGATGGAGTTCGTGGAGGGACGGCGTCTCGCCCGTCCAGCCGAACGCAAACTCTGCAGCGAAGGCGGCCGGATGACGAGGCGGGTCCTCGCCTTCGGGCTAAATCCAGAAGGCACGCTAACGCCGTGCCCTGCCCGCTCTAGGCCAGGGCCGCTTTATATAAGGCGCCGAGTTTCGCCCAGGCACGCTCGGCTTCGGGCTTGTTATAGATCGGCACGCCGTCGCGGACCGGCATATCCGGCACGCACCAGCCATGCTGAGCGGAATACACTTCGATTTCGGCTTGGACCTTGGCGGCTGCAAAGGCTTCCTTCAGTTTGTCCTTGGCATCGGGCTGACGCTCGTCGTCGTTCGACGCGATCCCGAAATACATACGAGCCTTGATTTTCGGCGCGAGCAGATGCGGACTATCGGGCTTGTCGGTCACCAGGCCTCCGCCGTGGAACGACGCACCCGCACCAATGCGGTCGGGCAATGCTGCGGCGGTCCGCACCACCAGCGCTCCGCCCATGCAGTAACCCTGGGTTCCGATCTTCTTTGCCTTGTTCACTTCTCTTTGCGCATCGAGGAAGGCGATGTATGCGGCGGCATCCTTCTCGGCGTTGCCGGGCTCGTTCACCGACGCCATCAGCGGACGAAGCTTCGCCATATCGTCCGCATTCTGGAAGTTGAAATTGGAGGCATCCGAGAAAGGAGCTTTGGCCACGCGATAAAAAGGATTGGGCACGAGGACGGAATATCCCTCCGCGGCGATACGCCTGCCTATGGCGCCCATCGAGGGCCGTAAGCCGAATGCGTCGGGCCAGACGAGCACGCCCGGATAGGAACCGGATTTCGGATGAATGAATGCAGCATCGCAAGTTCCGTCCGGAGTCTTGATCTCAACGTCGGCTTCGGCCAACTCAAGGCCCGCTGCCGCCGGCTGTGCCATTGCCTTTGTTGTTGCGGCCAGGCCCGCACCTACCATGAGGGCTGCAAAGCCGCGCCGTGTGAGGTCTCCAGGATGCGTATCTTTCGTCGTTTGGTTTTTCTGGTCGTCTGTCATGGCTTTTCCTGCAACGCCCACTCGTGGAGTGCTGACTATCAGTATGCCGACTACGGGGAATGCACGGTACTTTAAGTGCAGTTTGGATCGCGCGTCAACAACTTTCCTTGAATTTTCTTTTAAGGAACCTCCGATTAAGTTGTTTCACGGAGAACTTGGGAGGCGCGATGCCGTCAGCACCCGCTACACTCGAATCACTCTGATTCCGTTCCCGGTGAACGCCGCAACCATTTCATCGGAAGCGCCCGCATCGGTCACCAGCACATGCACGTTCTCGATCGGACAGATCAACGACGGAGTGACGATCCCGAGCTTGCTGGAATCGGCCACCACGATCACCTGCTTAGCCTGTTTCACCATGGCGCGAAAGGTGAGGGCCTCGTCCGATTCGTTGGTGGTGGTTCCGCGGCTGGCGTCGATGCCGGAGACGCTGAGAAAAAGTTTGTCGAGGAAACGATCGCCGAGGAAATTGATGGCCGCAGCCCCCACCAGCGAAAACGACCAAGGCCAGTGCAGGTAGCCTCCCGTCAAGTGGATCTTGAGACCCGGCATGTTGCAAAGTTCCATGCCGATGTTGACCGCGTTGGTGACGATGGTGATGTTGCTGCGATGACGCAAGCTCCGCGCCACCCAAGTGGTGGTGGTGCCCGCCGTCAGGCCGATGGTCTCGTTCTCTTCGATCAGTTCGGCAGCGGCCACGCCGATGTGCCGTTTCTCCTTCACAAAGCGATGCTCGCGGGTCTGGAAGGCCGTGTCGTAGCGAAACGGCTCATAGAGCAATTCCTGAACCAGCGCCGCGCCGCCATGGGTTCGCCGGATCAATCCTCGGGCTTCCAGGCGCGTCAAATCCCGACGGATACTCGGAGCCGACGCTCCCAAAGAAGCGATCAGCTCTTCTACAGTTACGGAACCCTTGTGCAGCAGGAGCTTCAGAATTTGATCGTTGCGGTGCTGTTGGCGGGCAGACATGGTGTATGTGCTTGTTTATCGCAGTCCCAAACGCTCACACAGTATCGCCGACTAGTGGCAATAGATCAATAACTTGATCGTTTGATGCAGTTGCGATCATTTTTTGCTTGACAAAGACTGGGCATCAGAGCTTAGATTCTCCCGGCCAAGTTCTTTCAGTGCCGCCCTTCCCCGGGCACTTAGCCAGAACGACTGAAACGAGGATCTCATGAAAACGAAACTGGTCCAGTATTTTGTCGGATGCTCGCTCGCAGCCCTATTGTGCCTGTCGACCGCGTTAGGGCAAACCGTTACTGGTTCGATCACAGGCCAAGTGACCGACCCGAGCGGCGCCGTTATCGTTGGTGCAAAAGTCACCGCCGAAAACACCGCAACCTCCGTGAGAACTTCCGCGCAAACGAATGGATCGGGGGAGTACACCATTCGCTTTTTGCCCATCGGTACCTATACCTTGAGCATCGAGGCGACTGGGTTTACCACGCAGAAAATTTTGCCCTTTACCCTTGAGATCGACCAGACGGCAAAGTTCAACGCCAGCATGGAAATCGGCGCCTCCACCCTCGTGGTGGTCAGGGCTGAAATGCATCCTATCCTCGATACCAGCGATGCCACCCTCGGAAACACCCTCTCCACCAATGAGATCGCAAACATCCCCCTGAACGGACGCAATTTCTCCGCCCTCACGCTGTTCCAGCCCGGCGCAATCGATACCGACCCGACCGGCATGAGTGGAAACAACGCCATCGAGCGCAATACCTATAACAGCGGTATCGCCTCGATCAACGGAAACCGCGAACAGGGGAACAACTACACCATCGAAGGCGCCGAAGACAACGAACCGCAGAATAACCTCATCGGCTATAACCCAGCGCCCGATGCCATTGCCGAAGTGCGGGTAGTCTCGGCGAACGCGAACGCCACCTATGGAAACGCCAGTGGCGGGGCGATCGTGACCATTCTGAAGTCTGGGACGAACCACTTCCACGGCTCGCTCTACGACTTGCTGCAGAACGAGAAGCTCGATGCCAACAGTTGGATCAACGGGCTCAGCAATCCTGTAACGCCCAAGAACTCGTACACGCAGAACATCTTTGGCGGAACTTTTGGGGGACCAGTCGTTCGCAACAAGCTCTTCTTCTTTGGCGACTACGAGGGCATACGCCATCATTCTGGCGGCTTGAGCGCCGCCAGCGTTCTGACGCCAGCTATGCGCACTGGGGACTTCTCAGCCCTCTTGACAACGCCCAATGTGACGCCCACGCAGTTGTATGATACCCAGAACAACTTTGCTCCCTACACGGGAGACCAAGGCGTGCCCATCTTGAATCCGGTGGCAACGTACCTATTCGCCCATCCCGAACTCTATCCGCTCCCCAATCGGCCGCCCGTACCACCATCAAGTGGCGGGGATGGACTGATCGCAGGCGACTTCGTCGGCCCACAAAGCACCTTCGTATCGAACAACCAGGAGGACTTCAAGGTCGACTGGACGCCGGGCAATGTCAACAAAATCAATGGCTTCTATTCCCAGGGCAAGGGCAGCGACCACACCACTGCCATAATCCCAGTGTCGTTCCCCAACTTCAATACCTATCCAACGAAGATTGCGGGCGCGAGTTGGGTTCACACCTTCTCGCCCTCCCTCATCAATGAAGCCCGCTTTGGCTTCACGCGTGTACGCTGGAACAACGGCGTGCCGAGTGACCCAACCGGTCAGTTCGGACTGACCGGCGACGCGAAAGTCGGCATTCCATTTGGCACTCAGAAGTATGTCGGGTTTACCGGACAGAGCATCAACAACGGCGTCAGCTACATTGGCACCAATGCCAATCCCCAAGTCTTTACCGACAATACCTTCAACTACTATGACAACCTCACCTGGCAGCGTGGACGCCATTACCTCTCCATCGGTGGGCAGGCAACCCGCTACCAGCAGAACTATCTCAATGCCGGCAACGTGGGGTTCCTCGGGCAGTTCACTTATAGCGGTAAATACACTGGCCTGCCGGCTGGGAATGGCTGGGGTGCGGCGGACTTCGTCCTTGGCCGGATCACCAACACGCAACTCGCATCCCCTCTCGGCTGGGTGGGCAACCGGCAGTGGCGTCTTGCAGGCTACTTCCAGGACGATTTCAAGGTGACATCGAGGCTTACCCTCAACCTCGGAGTTCGCTACGAATACGATCAACCTTGGTACGAACAGAACAATAAGACTGCCAACGTCCTGCCCAACGGCACCGTCGAATACGCGGGAAACGTCCCCGCCGGAGCGGTTGCGGGATCGACTATCTGTCCAACCCGCGCTTGTTACGATGCCAATTACAGACAGGTCATGCCCCGCCTGGGCTTCGCTTTCCAGGCGAAGCCCAAATTGGTGATTCGCGGCGGTTACGGCGCCACCAGCTTCTTTGAGGGCTATTCGTTCAACCAGCGCCTGACCTCTAGTCCTCCTTTTTCTCTTGCCATCAACAGCACTGCCCCGGTCCCCTCAGGGACTTCCGGCGGCACGCCCTTCACGGTCGCGGATGCTTTCAGTCAGCCGCTCGGCATCAATAACTCCTTGTATTCGGTTTGGCCGCAGAACACCCAGCCTGCCTACATCCATCAAGTCAGCCTGACTGGCGAGTATGCGCTCACCGGCACATTATCGCTGTCTGTCGGATATCACGGCCAGAGCGGCCATCACCTCGCCGACTACCGCAACGGCAATCAACTCACCACGGCGCAGGCGCAGGACCTTGGTGGGAATTGCGGAGCTTCAGTTATTCCCGCGGTTGACCAGACGCCCTATTACAACCTCGTGGGAGAATGCGGCGCTGTCTTAATAACCGAATCCCAGGCTCGGATGACCTACAACTCGGCGCAAGTGACTTTGCGGCAACGGACTCACCACGGATTGGAATACACGCTGAACTACACTTTTGCGAAGTCGTTGACCGACTCATCGGGGAACTATGCGGTGTCGGGCACTAGCTTCAACGGGTCCTCACACCAGGACGGCTACAATATCGAAGCCGACTACGGCCCTTCTGCCATGGACGTTCGCCACAGCTTGAATTTCGTGGGTGTCTACGAGCTTCCCTTCGGCCGCGGCAGAACCTATGGCGCGAACGCGAACGGATTCCTGGATGCAGCCCTTGGCGGATGGCGACTCGCCACCACCGCCGTCCTGTATTCGGGACTCCCCGTCACCATCTTCGGACCGGGCAACAGTAACACGAACAGTTGGGGCTTCAGCCGGGCCAATCAGTACCGCCAAATGACCATCCGGAACCGGTCTCTCGCCAACTGGTGGGGAACCGATCCTTCGGCACAGCCCTGCGTTCCCGACCCAGCTAATCCAACCGGCGCATACAATGGAACCTGCGCTTACGGCGTTGCGGCTTCGAACACGTTCGGCACCGCGCCCAACAGCACCGAGCGCGCCCCCGGCTACCGCCAAGTGGACATGTCCTTGTTTAAGGATTTCCACGTATGGGGTGAGGGGCACGTGGTCGGCTTCCGGGCTGACTTCTTCAATGTTCTCAACATTGCCAGCTACGGCAACCCGGACAACGGCGTTACCGACAGCTCTTTCGGTGCGATCAGCGGCGTGCGCTCCCAAGAGCGGCATATACAGCTCGGCTTGCACTACACCTTCTAGCAATTAGGCGGGCCGCCATTGCGGAAACGCATGGCGGCCCGGCTTGTAACTGGAGCTGGGGGGCGGCGCTTGAGGAAAAACCAAGTGTGTCCTGTCCCCCGCAGTTCTAACTCTTCGGACTTCACCATGTCGAACGGATTAGTCCTCGAAGTCTGCGTTGAGTCGCTGGATCGCGCTATTGCGGCGGAGCGTGGCGGAGCGCACCGCATTGAGCTCTGCAGCGACTTATCGTCCGGCGGGATAACTCCCAGCGCTGGATTGATGCAAGAAGCTCGCCGCCACGTAAGTATTCCCATTCATGTCATGATTCGGCCGCGGGCCGGCGATTTTTGTTACTCCCCGCATGAACTCGAGATTATGCGCACCGATATCCAGAATGCCAAGCGGCTCAATATGGATGGCGTAGTACTCGGCATACTGCTTGAAAGTAATCATATTGATATTGAGTGCACGAAAATGCTGGTAGAATTCGCGCACCCTTTGCCGGTAACTTTCCATCGAGCATTCGATAGTTCAGAGAACCTGGAAATCTCACTGGAGGACGTCATCAAGGCCGGCGCAGCGCGCGTTCTGACTTCCGGAGGCCGGCCCCGCGCCACGGACGCGCTTTCAACTCTGGCGCGACTGGTGCAAGCGGCAAAAGGGCGCATTCTCCTCATGCCTTGCGGCGGGGTCAATTCCCGCAATATCGCGCGCATTGTTCGGGCAACATTGGCGCAAGAGATCCATACCTCCGTCGGAACCTCTCGTTCGGGTTCAACCAGTGGCGGCAATGGACTCTCTCGCGGCACTGACACAGCTCGCTCCAGTCTTCAATCCAATATATTTGAAGAGAAAGTTGCGAAACTAGTAAGTCTGTTGAGCGACGTTTCTCATGATGAATGTGTGAACTAAACTTATTCTTACCCCCGAGAGTATGAGAAATACATCCGGCCTTCACAAAACTATCGGTTGCGCAATGATCATGCTGTGGGCAACGTTCTCGTTAGCACAGAACTTCACGCACGTGAAACCCACTCCGCAACAGATTGCCTGGCAGGATCTCGAGATCGGCGCCATCATTCATTTCGGTCCGAACACGTTTATGGATCGGGAGTGGGGAGACGGCACAGCGGATCCGTCGGTTTTCAATCCTTCTAGTGTGGACCCCGAGCAATGGATGCGGGCCGCCAAATCCGCTGGGGTCAAGTATGTTGTATTCGTCGCTAAACATCACGACGGTTTCTGCCTGTGGCCAACCGCAAAGAGCCAATACAGCATCAAGTCCAGTCCCTGGAAAGCAGGCCAGGGAGATCTGGTCCGCGATGTCGCAGCCGCCGCTCGTAAGTATGGCTTGAAGTTCGGTGTCTATCTTTCGCCCTGGGATCGCCACGAGCCGTCATACCAGGACAGTGCCGCCTATGACGGTTACTACCTGGCTCAGCTAAACGAGTTAGTCGCCACTTACGGTGAACTCGTCGAGTTCTGGCTGGATGGCGCGGGCAGCGCCGGTCACGTGTACGACTTCGATCGCTACGTCGATAACCTCCGCGTGTATCAACCGAATACCCTGATCTTTGCGGATGCGGCGTTGCTTAAGTACGGTGATATACGCTGGGTTGGAAATGAAGACGGCGGGACGCCTGAAGAAAACTGGAATGTTTTAGATCTGCGCGGCTATCTCCGCTATCGTCCCGCCGAAGCGGATACTCCCCTGCGAAAGAACCATTGGTTCTGGCATCCCCACGACGAGAACAGTCTGAAGTCCGTCGGTGAACTTATGGACATTTATCACCAAACCGTGGGTCGCGGAGCGCAACTGATGATTGGGCTCGCGCCCGACGACCGCGGCCTGCTTCCCGATGCGGACGTGAGCCGTCTCAAGGAATTCGGGGAGGCCGTTAACTCAATCTATGCGCCGGAGAAGAATCTTGCAGCTCGCGCCACCAATGCCTCGGCATATCATGCGGCGCTTGATTCCGATCCCGACACAATGTGGTCGGCGCCAGAAAGATCCCATTCTGCGACCATCGACCTGGTTTTTGCTCATCCCATTAGTTTTGACCGCGCTCTGACCATGGAATGGCTAGTGGACGGACAGAAGGTGCAGAAGTATGCCATCCAAGTCGTCGTCGGCGCGAAGTGGAAGACGGTCTGTTCGGGAACCACGATTGGTCACAAGAAGATCGATCTCTTCCCTCGCATAAGTACGCAGCACGTGCGGCTCAATCTTCTCTCTGCTTCCGGTACGGCACGTATTCGGGAGTTCCAGTTGTTCGACGGAACGCGGACATCCGCGCGGTAAGCGGCGTCTGTGTTGTCTATTTAGGCGGCGTGCCGTTGGATCGCGATTCCTTGCTCAGCAAGCGTCCCGGAAACTGGAGCCCACTTTTCAGTTACCGCGCGCCCGCAAAACAGTAAATTGCCGCTTAGGGTCTTCGACGGCTGCAACGTGCGCACAAAGAAATTGGCTCCCTGAAACAGGCGCGTGGAACTCCACGCAAACCTGGAAGACGCCAGACGAAAGTCATTTCACAATGTCGCGAACCGGCGAGGTAGGTGTAAACTCGGAGGTTCGTTTTAGCGGCGAAGGAGATTCGTAATGACGCAACGACGTAGCGTATTTTCGTGGTGGCGCTTTGCCAAATGTGGTCTTTGTGCAGCGGTCATCGCTGTTTTTCTTCTTCCGTTAGCGGCCCAGGCACAGTCCGCCGAGGAAACCGCACGCATTGTGAGCACGCTCTCCAGCCAGTCCCGGTCGGCAATCCAGCGGCTGTCGGGTCTGGACGCCCTGCCTGCGGACGGATGGAAGACGCATGTGGGGAATCTTGCGCATGGTGAAGCTCTCGATCTGGATGACTCGAGTTGGCCAATTGTCGGCGCCAACGCCGAGGCCGCGACCGACGCCGTCTGGTATCGTCGCTCCATCGCCGTGCCCCCCACGCTGAACGGATACGACCTCACCGGCGCCAGAATCTGGTTCAACTTTCACGCTTCCGCGAACGGGCCCATGCCGGAGATCATCTACTTGAATGGCCGTCGCGTGGCGATGGGCGACGATCTTGAGCCCATCGTTCTCTTCGATCATGCAAAGCCCGGCGACACCGTGCTGGTCGCGGTCAAACTTCTGCCCACGGTCGACAAAAAGACCTTCGGGGGGACAGAGCAGAAGATCGAGTTCTCCGAGAGCCGGCCCAATCCGGACGACTTGCGAATCGAGTTTCTCACTTCCGCCATCCTGCTTCCGAGTCTGTCCAGGAATGTCGCTGCCGACACTGCCGTGCTCGAAAAGGCCATCGGCACGGTGGATCTGAAGGCGCTCGACACGGGCGATCAAAAGGCCTTTGACGCCTCGCTGCGGCACGCACAGGAACAACTTGAAGCGCTGCGGCCCACGCTCCAGCAAGCCACCCTGCACCTTTCCGGCAACGCCCATATCGACGCGGCGTGGCTCTGGCCCTGGACCGAAACCGTCGACGTCGTCAAGCGCACTTTCGGCACGGCCCTGCAATTGATGAACGAGTACCCCGGCTATACCTATACCCAGTCCGCCGCCGCGTACAACGAGTGGATCGCCGAAAAATATCCAGAAATGAATGCGGAGATCAAGCGGCGGATCAAAGAGGGCCGATGGGAGATTGTCGGCGGCATGTGGGTTGAACCCGACTTGAACATCCCTGATGGTGAATCCACGGCGCGTTCGTTGCTGATCGGAAAGCGTTGGTTCCGGAAGGAGTATGGCGTCGACGTTCATATTGGCTGGAACCCAGACTCGTTCGGTTATAACTGGCAGTTACCTCAGATCTATAAGAAGTCCGGTGTGGATTACTTTGTCACCCAGAAGATGGCTTGGAATGACACCAACCAGCTGCCTTTTAAGCTGTTCTGGTGGGAATCGCCAGACGGCAGCAAGGTCCTCACTTACTTTCCCCACGACTACGTCCACACCGATCTGAATCCCGTCCGCTTGGCGGATGATCTCGCAACTGCGCGCAAGCAGGCGCCGGGATTGACTGAAATGATGGACCTCTATGGCGTGGGCGATCACGGCGGCGGCCCCACCCGCGCGATTTTGGACGAAGGCGTGCACTGGATGCAGCCCGACAAAATCGTGCCACCGATGCGGTTCGGCACAGCCTCCGCCTACTTTCATGACGTCGCCGGTAAGGTGGATAGCAATTCAACGGAGTGGAACTATAACTCGATTGCCAAGGGCTACACACCGCCTCCCGCGCCGGCGGAAGGAAAGATCAGTATTCCTACTTGGAAGAGCGAACTCTACTTCGAATACCATCGCGGCGTAATGACGACGCAAGCCAACCACAAACGCAACATGCGCCAGAGTTCCATGTGGGCATTGAATGCCGAGAAGTACGCCTCCCTGGCGTGGCTGGATGGAAAGCCGTACCCCGCCGATGCACTGACCGAGGCATGGAAGAAGATCACCTTCAACGATTTCCACGACCTGGGCGCCGGATCGGGCATCGGCATCATCTACAAAGATGCGCAGCGCGACTATGACCAGGTGCGATGGGCAACGAATGAGATCTCCAGCAATGCATTGGCTGTCCTCGCGGCGCGCGTGAATACCCGCGTGATTGGCGGAGTTCCGGTGTTCGTCTTCAATCCTCTGGCGTGGCAGCGCTCCGGTAGGGTGACGCTTGAAGTTCAGATGCCTTCCGCGATTGCGGGCCCGTTGTCGGTCCTCGATCCGCAGGGGCGCGTTCTTTCCTCGGAACTTCTTGCCAGCGACCAGGCGACCAAAACGTATCGCCTGCTGGTGGACGTTAAGAACGTGCCCTCGATGGGCTACACCACTCTTCATGTCGTTCCCGGCGCAAGGCCGGCGGCCACCGATCTGAAGGTCAGCGGCCTGACCATGGAGAATGCGAACCTGCGGGTCACGGTGGATCCGAAGACCGACTGCATCACCAGCCTCTTCGACAAGCGCTCCAACTTCGAGTCGCTGGCCGCCGGCGCCTGCGGCAACCAACTGCAAACCTTTAAGGACACCCCCAAGGATTACGATGCGTGGAACATCGACCCGGGCGCGTTCGATCACATGACGCCGATCGATACCGTGGATTCAGTGGAGCTGATCGAAAAGGGTCCGTTGCGCGCTGTGATTCGCGTATCGCGCGTCTGGCAAAACTCGAAGTTCGTCCAAGACATCACTTTGTATGCCGGAGCCGATCAAGTCGATGTGGTGAGCGACATCGACTGGCATGAGACCCACGTTCTGCTGAAGGCCGCCTTTCCGCTGGCCGCAACCAGCAACCAGGCCACATACGAGATTCCTTTCGGCAGCATTGAACGCCCCACGACGCGGAACAACAGTTGGGAGAAGGCGCAGTTCGAAGTCCCTGCGCAACGCTGGGCCGATCTTGGCGACGGACAGCATGGCTTCAGCCTGATCAATGAATCCAAGTTTGGATACGACGATCAGGGCAATGTGCTGCGCCTCACGCTGCTGCGTTCGCCGGTTTGGCCGGATCCGGAGGCCGATCGCGGCCACCATCACTTCCGCTACGCTCTTTATCCACACGCGGGCGACTGGAAGCAGGCCCTTACCGTTCGGCATGGCTATGAGTACAACTATCCACTGCAAGCCATGCAGATTGCAGCACACGCCGGCTCGCTGCCTCTGGAGCATTCGTTTGCGTCGGTCCAGCCGGAGAATGTCGTGCTGACGGCGATGAAGAAGGCGGAGGACAGCGACAGTCTTATCTTTCACGCGTATGAGTGGGCGGGTAAGTCCAGCAACGTGACGTTCACCATACCTAAGGGAGCCACGGGCGCCATCTTAACTAACCTTCTCGAACAGCCGCTGGGATCGCCGCTGACCATTACCGGCGATCAACTGACCGTGCCCATCCATCCCTTCGAGATTCTCACCCTTCGCGTCGATTATCTGCATGACTCGAAGCCAGAAAAGGCGAAGCGCGACGGAGATGTGGTTGGAGTTAAGGAAGGGAGTTACACACAAAGTAATTAGCTCCAGATACGGCGGCTGGCTTGACCGGTAAACGACAACTTAGCTAGTTAATTCGTTTTCAGCGCGCAGCGCTCGCAGTCTCTTGCCGGACGAGCAAGGCAAGCCGCGGAAACAGGAAGTGGCCGCCGGCGTCATCGATCACATTTACCTGGCAGGTATAAAAGCCGGGCTTGAGCGATGTCAGAGGCACGTCTAACTGGAAGACGGCAGCCTTCCGCTCGCGCGCATTCAATTCCGTCAACTCCACCAGAGAACTCTCGTAGGCTTTGACTTTGCCCTGGAAGAAAGCGACGTTGGACAAAACCCGGATGCCGGGCTTGCTGTCCTGGTTCCTTGCGGAATCCGCGGCCGCCGATCGCGTCGGATCGTACACCTCATAGTAAAGAAAGAGATGCTGCGCGGACGAGAAAACATGCGTGATGTTCGGAATGATCTCGGAACCATCGTGCACCAACGGGTTCAGGTTCGCGGTCTTCTTTGCCGTTTCGATCTGGCTGGCGAGCACCACAGAACTCATCTTCAGCGGCCATGCCTTCAACTCCGGCACTTCGATGTCGGTTTCGAACGACGCCATGCTGCCCGTCTGATTCTCGCGCACCACAAATTTCAGGTGGTACTTGCCGCTCAGCAGGCTCATACCCGTGTCATACTGCACATTCTTTTTTTGCACTTCGGCCGATGTGCTCACGGCGAGTTTCACGGTGTCGCGAATTCTATTCAAGGGCTGGCGCTCGCTATCGAGCACCATTCCAATCACATCGAGCGTTGCCTTGTCGCGGTCGCTGCTGCGGACGAAGGGAATTTGCGAGCCCGGCACCACCAGCGAGATGGGAACGAAGAACTTGTTATCATCCAGCCGGAAGTAGGCGACGCCCAGATACAGTGGAAAATCGGTGGCAGGTAACTCAGATGCAAGTTCCTCCTCCAGTTGCCGCTCCTTGTCGTCCTTGGTCGAATGCTGATAATCCGCGGGCGCGTAGTAACCGCGGCGGTAATCGATCTTCAAATCATGCAAGTCGCTCTTTGCGTTGCTTTTTACTACGATGTGACGGTAACGGCCGTCGCGCGCGGAATTTGTGCTGTGATAGCCGAGCAGATAGTAAGTCGACGTATCTTGCTGCACTCCCGTGAAAATCTTGCTGAAGTCGTTAGAGTCGAGAAAAGCACGGCCGCCGGTATCGCTGGCCAGCGTCACCAGCGTCTCTTGCGTGGTGAAATTGGAGTTCAACGTGTTGAGCGTCGCCTGTCCCGAATACGCCGAAACGCCGCGGAGGCTGGCGTTCTGTGCTTCTCCGCCCGCCACCAGCGCCTGCAGGCCGCGCATGTCCATAGTGTAAATCGCCAGGTTGGAGCGCACCGCCGCGTTCACTGCCGCCCGCAGTTCCGATTGATTCTCGATGCCGGTGCGGTCCATGCCGCTGGAAAAGTAGATCAGCGACTTCTTCTGCTGCACGTGCGCCAGCTTTTCCGCCACCGAGCGCAACGCTTCCAGCCGCCGGTCGGTATTGAAGATGTTGTATTCCGTATCGTCGGCGGTAAATGGCTGCCCCGTGTCGGGCGTCCCTTCGGTCGTTCCCGTGGTGCCTTCTTCGAAGCCCTGGCCGCTGCCCGAACTGAATGCCTGCAACTGTTTTTTTAGAAGTGCCTGGTCCGCAGTGAAGTCCTGATTCACCAGCAGCGAACTTCCCAGCGAAACAATCGATACCAGGTCCGCGGGAGCCATTTGGGTATCGACATAGCGGTCGGCGGACGTAACCGCCCGGTCAATTTCGTCCGGTTCCATGGCCGAGAGATCGAAGAATAAAACAATCAGTCGCCGGTCTTTGAACTGGGCCGACAAATCCGCCGCGGAAGCCGCCGGACTTGTCTGCCCAGATGGCGACTCCAGCAGCGGCTTTGCCTGCGCCACATCCGAAGCGGGCACGGCATCGACGTTCTCTACATCGAAGGACACAATCTTCTGCGGCTTGTTGTCCTCGAGAATTGTAAAATCTTCCGGCTTCAATCCCGGCACAAACTTTCCGCTCTTGTCCCTCACCGTCACGTTCACCAGCACAAGATCCGATTCCGCGTGAAACACATATCCGGTTTGCTGCTGCGAAGGCAAAGCGGGGCACAGGAGCACAAACGCCAGCAGTAGCGCTACGGCCTTATTAGCGAATCGGTTTGGAGTGAGAGTCATAACCATCTTCTTCTAGAGCGTTTCCCGCAGTAGCATCCACCTCAAAAACGAAAGCGTGACGTAATCGTGAACTGTCGCATGGCCCCCGCCGCGGTAACCCGGCCAAAGGTTGGCGAGGTCACGCTGGTATCGATTGAGGAGTAATTCACCAGGTTAAAAATGTTGGTGGCCTGCGCCCGGAACTCCAGCACCCGCGCCTCCTTCAGCGGAAAGATTTTTGTGAATGCCATGTCAAACACTTTGCTGCCCGGTCCGATGATGCTGTTGCGCCGCGCATCGCCGTAGGTGCCCGTGGGCGGTTTCGAAAATGCAGTGATGTTGAACCACTCCGCAATCGAAGGGTTCGGCAGGCTAACCGATTGCCCGGGTACCAAATTCGGCCGCAGAGTACCGTTGGTTCCACCATTCACGTCACTGATCTCATTCAGGAACCGTGGAGTAAACGGCAGCCCCGACGCGATCGTCCAGTCGCCGCTCCATTGCCAGTCGCCAAAAACGGCGCGCAACGGGCTGTTTCCCGTTAGCCAGCGCTTGTCATGGCCAAAGGGCAGCTCATACAAATAATCCGCGGTGAACTTATGGGTCTGGTTGAAGCTGGAGAGCCCGCGCTCCGCCGATAGATCGAAAGGATTTTGCGCGACGTTGGCCGCGCCTCCGCCCGATGAACCGCCTCCGCCAGCGCCGGTGCCTCCCGCGCCAAGGCCGGGTGTATTCGCGCCCGAGGTTGCTCCGGCGCCGATGGAAGATGCATCGTCGAGCGACTTGGAGAATGTGTAGGTGCCCCCGATCGCGAATCCTGCCGACAAACGCTTGCGCAGTCGCACCGATGCCGCGTTGGCCTCCGAGTCCGCCACTGAATTTTCGTAGGTGAAGGCGTCAACGACCTCAACATTCGGCGGAATGCGAATCCCACTCGCGGTTCGGTTCGGCGCTTCCAGGATGTCGAGATCCGTTCCCTTGGTTCCTGTGTAGTCAAGATTCAGCAGCAACGTGGGGCGAATCTGCTGTTGAATGTCGAGATTGCGAATCTGCACGTAGCCCAGCCGGTAATTCGGATTCACCGCATAACTATTGGTGATGCCGCTGGCGGTTGGAAACCCGCTTTGCAGCGTCAGCGTTGGAGGATACGTGGGAGGCAGCGGCTCAACGTTGGTTGCCGCAGTGGAGAACGGCGGCTGATAGGCGAGTTGCTGTGCGATTCCCTGATACGCGCCCGTGTTGTAGTTGATGCCATATCCGGCACGCACTACGGTGTTGCGAAGCGGTTTCCAGGCGAAGCCAATGCGCGGCGCAAAGTTGTCGCGATCTGGTCGCACCAGGCCGTTCGGCAGGCTGCCGCTGTATGGCCCCGATTGCCCCGGCTGGATCGGCGTCACCGGCATCATGCCCAGCGGCAACGTCGGATTCAGCACGCCGGGAGAAAGGTCGAGGTTCACGATGCGGTTGTTGATTTCCGTCAGCGGCGAAACGTACTCGTAGCGCACCCCGAGATTGAGCGTCAGGTTGGCGCGCACCTTCCACTCATCTTGCGCATATAAATCCCAGAAGTTGCCGCGAAAGTGATTACCTTCTCCAAACTGCACGGAAGTCTGCTGGGGCAATCCGATCAGAAAGTCGGCAAAGTCATATCCGGTGCCCGGTACGGGGTTCCCGCTGCCGTCGAGCTGCGAGGTATTGAGACCGGTAAAAACAAACGAGCCCCGCGGATTACTGTCCGTTTCCGGATTCACCTGCACACGCCGGAAATCTCCGCCCCAGCGCCAGGTGTGCTTGCCGTGATTCCAGATTACGTTGTCGGAGAAGGTATAGGTCTGGCTTCGGTTAAGCTGCGGAGTCGTGTCCTGCAGGCTGCCGAAATTTGTGAATGATAGATTCGGCAATCCCCAGTCGAACGGATTCTGCGAAACTCCCGTGATTCCCAACGTGCCCGTAACATCGTTATTGAAAGCGTAGAGATTCTGCGTGCGCGTCCGGTTGCGGTTAAAGTCCGCGCGAGCAATGTTAGTCAGCTTTCCGATGCTGCGCGTGTAAGACACCGGAACGTCAAAGCTGCGCACGGTTGTGCTGCCACCGACGCTCGGAAACGGATTCGTTAGCGTAGCCGTCGATTGATGGTAATGGAAACCGATCTGCAGACTGTTGCGCGCAGCGTTGCGGCCTCCACCTCCGCCTCGGCGTCCGCCCGCGGGCGCTGCGCCAAAGCTGTGGTTCACACGAATGTTCAGGTCGTCGCTGTCGCTGGTGGCGGAAGTCACAAAGTGGAAGTTCTGATAGTTGCTTCCCTGAAAGTTCGGACACGGAATATATTGCAGCAAACCCGCCGCTGTACCGCTGGACGGCCCCGTCCATGGACACGTTTGTGAACTGAATCCCGGAATGATGTTGCTGGCGTAAGGAGTGTTGGTCACGGGATTGAAGAGTTGTACCTGCTGCCCTTGCGCGGACCCCGAAGTGTAATCGATTCCCGAAAAGTCTCCCTGCCGCTCGGCCAGCGTTGGCACAGTCGAAAACTGATCGAAAGGATTTTCTCCGTGCCTTCCATTGAAGTTGATGAAGTAAAAAGTCTTGGTCCCGCCGTGGTAGATATGCGGAATATTCAGCGGTCCGCCCACTGAACCCCCGAAACTATTCTGCACATACGCTGGCTTTTCCGAGGGCTGACCGGTGAGCGCAAACGGTGATGCATTCAGCGCCGAGTCGCCGACGCCGTAATATACCGATCCATGCGGGCGATTGATGTCAAACCCGCGCCGACCGAAAACCATCGGCCCTCCGCCACCGAAGCCTCCGCCTCCGCGACCACCCCCCGGACCGCCAAATCCGCCTCCGCCTCCGAACCCTGCACCCTGCTGGCGGGAGTCGTTGAAGCGCTGCTGCATTTCGTCAGCGCTCATGGCATTGAACGAATTGGTAGTATTGCCCGCAACCGCGACAGATTCCGTGGCGCTATTCGGCGCAATCCCCGGAACTGGCATCCCAGCGGGCGCTACATCGCTCATCGAGCCACCTGCCGAACCACCTGCCGCATCCTGCCCCGCTTCACTTTGAAACACGGAAAGATTCTGAAAGCCACGTCCGGCAGCATTCGCCCGCCGCTGCTGGTCTCGATCGTTGCCAGCCTCGCGCGCCCGCGACAGCAGCATCAGTTCAAAATTTGCCTGCACATCCTGATGGGTTGCATCCAAGACCGCTTCGTGTGCGCCCGCGGCGAACGCCGCCATCTGCACGCGCACGGTATAGTGGCCATCGGCGGGAATCCGTAGCCAGTAACTGCCGTCCACATCCGTCGACGTAACGACTTGTTCCTTGGTGGCGGTATTCGCCGCGGAAACTCCAGCGCCAGGAATTGGCATATTTCCCGACTTCACCACGCCGTGAATGGTGCGCTCTCCATTCGCAGGCGCAGCCGCTTGCCCCAGCGATAGATTCGGGGTAAACACAACAACATGCAACAAGAAGAGGAACGGGAAGACGAATTGCGGGCGCAGCCTGCCCTTGATGGCCGGAGATCGAAGAACGGAATTCTTCATGGCGTCGCGCAGACATTCGGCGCTGTCTTAGTGGGATGATACCGTTCTCGCCCGTCCTGTACTGTAGAGTTTTGTGACTTTTTCTTGCCATTCCGAGGACGCATCGCTGCCCGGTTTGGTATGCTGTTCGGAATCTTTCTGGGTACGCACTTCGGGGGTTGGGGACTTCGGTATGCTGGCTGGAATTCGGACTCGTGACTTACGCAAAATCTACACTTCACCGCCGCCTTCCGCCGCCGGTGGCGGCTTCGGTTTCGGCGTAGCGCCCGGCAGAGGGAAGAAACAACCCAAGCCGCAGATCGTTGCTCTCGACGGCATCTCGCTTGAGATCTCGCCCGGAGAGATCTTCGGACTGCTGGGGCCGAACGGCGCGGGCAAGTCGACGACGGTCGGAATCCTGACCACGCGCGTGCGACCGACGGACGGCCAGGCGTGGATTGGCGAGCACGATGTGTGGGCGGAGCAGGTCGTGGTCAAGCGGCTGATTGGAGTGGTTCAGCAGCGTCCGAATCTGGACTTCTCTCTCACCGCTCGAGAGATTCTGCTCTTCCACGGCGCCTATTTCGGCCTCAATTCCGAGGAGCGAGCGAAGCGTGCGGACACGCTACTCGATCGCTTCAAGCTCCGCGACCGTGCCGATCAGATGGTGCGCGGATTCTCCGGCGGCATGATGCAGCGTCTCTCCATTGCGCGCGCCATGATGCACGACCCGCAAGTACTTTTTCTGGACGAGCCCAGCGCCGGCCTCGACCCGCAAACCCGATTGCTCCTCTGGGAAATCATCCGCGAATACAACCAGCGCGGCAAGACCATCCTTCTGACTACGCACAATATGGAAGAGGCCGACGCCTTGTGCCAGCGTCTGGCGATCATCGATCACGGCCGCAATATCGCGCTTGGCACGCCCCGCGAGCTGAAGGCTTCGGTGCCTGGCGGCTATCTGCTGCGCTTGCGCTTCGGCCAGCACTCTCCGGAACTACTGCAGCGTCTTCAGACCTTGCCGGGTGTAAGGGAGGTGCGCACGAACACGGACAGGAAGAATGACGCGAGTTCGGATGCAACCGGTGACAACTCCGCCGACGTGTACGCCGACCGTGGAGGCTCGCTGGTTTCTGAGATTGCCAATCTTGCCTCCAGCGGCTCTGTCGAATTGTGCGACGTGCACATCCTGGAGCCCAGCCTGGAGAATCTCTTCTTGCACCACACCGGAAGGAGTTTGCGGGAATGAACTGGAAGACTTTTCTGGCGCTGCTCGGGCGCGATGCTCATGTCGCTCGCCGAAACCTCGTCCCTTCGCTGATGCAGACTTTTCTGCAGCCGTTGATGTTTGTGTTCATCTTCGGACGAGTGATGGTATCGAGCGGCTACATGCCTCCCCAATACAAGAGCCTGCTGTTGCCCGGGATCATGGCGATCAGCATGGTGTTCACCGGCGTTTGGGCGGTCGCGATGCCTCTGATTGGTGAATTTCAGTTCACTCGCGAGATCGAAGACCGCTTGCTAGCGCCGATAGAAATCTCGTGGCTGGCGATTGAGAAAGTATTCTTTGGCACGTTCCAAGCGTTGATCGCCGGACTAGCGGTGATTCCGGCCGGGTGGCTGCTGCTTCGTCCGGGAGTAGGGCTGAACCTGCGTTCTCCGCTAAGCTTTGCCTGCGTTACGCTGCTGGTGGCGCTTTTCTCGGCGTGCGGCGGTCTGGCTCTTGGTTGCAGCATGAGCCAGAACCACATCGGTCTCATGTTCAGCATGGTCCTGACTCCAATGATCTTTTTTGGCTGTACCTATTATCCATGGAGCGCGTTAGCACACTTTCCCATCCTCCAGCGAGTCGTCCTGGTGAACCCTCTGGTGTACGCCAGCGAAGGCCTGCGAGGCACGCTCGTACCTCAGTTCCCGCATCTTCCGGTGCTGGCCGTGTTCGTAGCACTGACGGTCTTTGACGCGCTGTTCTTGGGCATCGGGCTGCGGCAGTTCCATCGCAAGGCTGTCAGTTAGTTTGACAAGGGAGTCGACCGCTATCGCGTCAGATGAAATGCTTTTACCCAGGGCACAAGGTTGGGCAGGAGGTCGCCAGCGGCGTGCACGATGACCAGCACCGCGAAATTCTTCGTTCGCATCCACAAGACGCCGAGGAACAGACCGGCAAGCGAGCACTGCTGCCACCACCAGCCCGCCCCACGGCGACCGCAACACCGCCGCAAGTCGCTCCTGCAGCAGCACGCGGAAGAAAAACTCCTCGACAACTCCAACTTCAACCGTCAACCAGATAAAGCTGAGGGGCGTAGCGACAGCCAGAACCCACACCGGCACATGTGCTTCCCGAATGTCGTGCAGCCCGCGCCCTAGCAATGATTGCATGAGGAGAGCCGCTAGCGACATCCACAGCGCCGGACGAAGCGCATGCCAGCTCAGCGAAATCGGCACAAGCTCAGCGATCCTGTAGTGGCCCACGGCCATTGCAATCGCCGTGGGAAAGGCGACAAATACCATGAGCTTTACGCCGAGCAGCACAAGCGAGTGCAAGGGCTCCGTCCCAATGCGTGCTACGCGGCCGAATCCCGAGACAAGCACCCATGCGATCCCCCCCAGATACATCACCAGAACCGCGGTTTCGATTCCGGGCCGGCGTACAACATAGTGCAGCGCCGACACTCGACGTGTGGCCAGCATCGCAAGCGCAGGGAATATCACCCCGAGAATCACCAGTGCGGGGAGTGCCTCGCTGACCTCGAACCTCTCCGAGCGACGCAGCACGATGAAGGCCAACGCCCAAAGCGCGAAGTAGGCGCCCACGTATCTTCCAGTACGGATGGATGAAGTGGAATTCTCCATGCTCTCTAATACGCACCCGGCCGCAAGTGGGTTCCAATTGGCTCCCAGATTACCCGCGACTCGCACACAATCTAGTACCGCAGATACCCAATCCCCACCCGCATGTGATGCAGCAGACTGTCGGGCGTAACCAGGCCAATGGTCAGTCCCAGTGTCGCGTGGACGATCGCAAGAGGATAGATGCTGCGGTAGCGGCGAAACATTTCGCAGAAGAAGAGGGCGCCGACCAGCGTAGCGGTAGTAAGGATGGGACTGGGCAAGTGGGCGGCGGCAAAGATCGTCGACGCCATCCAAACCGCAGCCGAGCTTCCATACAAGTCCTCAAAGCGGTTGAAAAAAAACGATTGCAACATGAATTGCTGAATCAAGGCCCAGAGTACGTATCCCCATGCCAAAAGCAAATTCGGCCACCCGGCCGGATTCGCGGGAATCTGTCCGCCCAGACAATCCACCACAGTCATCATGAAGACAACCGTGGCCAGGCCGATCCCCAGCATCACGGTAGCGCCGAACGTTGTCGGCAATCCGATGCCAAGGCGCTTGAGCGACGACCGGCCGCTCAGCACGTCGCTCAGCACGAGCACCACAATCGTGATCATCGCGATGGAACCCCAGCGATTGCGGATCGCCGTCGTCGGCGCCCAAAGCGCAAACTCCAGAAACAGAAATGCAACGATGATCTGCGCCCAAACGAAGTATCGGCGGCGTGCGGTCGTGACCGCAGGGAGAGCCTTCGACTGAACTGCCATTTTGTCCATCTCTACACTTGAATGTCCGCGGCAACGGACTAAAACCAGAACGTCCAAATGGCGTCTACGCTAGCATGGGTGATCGCCGAGGCCGGCACTCGCCGTCGCTGGCGCCATGCCCGGCCGTAGAAGATCCCGGCGACGCTCGCCAGCAAGACATAGCGCCAGTTGAAGTGCGCAGATCGTTTGTTGAAGTGCGAGAGCCCGAACAACACCGCCGTAATCCCGAGCGCCGCCCGCCGTCCCAACCGCCGTTCCAAAAAGTTCTGCACCCATGCGCGAAAGTAAAGTTCCTCCGGAACCGCAATGAAAATGAAGATATAGATCCACGTCGGAATCATCGAGAGCCGCAGCGCGTGGCCGTGCGGATGGAGAAAGCCCAGCGCTATCCCCACCGCCAGAACAAACGGCGTAAAGAAAGCCAGTTCTCGCAGCCCAGTCTTCCAATCGCTCCAGCGGAAGTGAAAGTCGAAACCCGACCCGCGCAGTTGCCGGATCGCGATGAATCCGTACAGCGCCGCATCGACGAGGAGCAGTTTCCCGAGGCCCGTGAGCCCGCTCGGCCAAGCCCGCTCAAACCAGCGCAAATCAACCGCCAGCCCCAGCGTCAGCAGCACGATCGCGTCTCGCCAATTGCCGCGTTGTTCTGGATCGGCAATTACAGCCTGCCCCAGCAGCCAGGCGATCGCCACCGGCAGCGCCGCGTAAAGAGCGCACCATCGCCACGAAAACATCTGCTGCGACCAGGAAATCAAAACGTAAGGCAGCACGCAGAGTACTGGTAAGGCATTTCGTAACGCTGACGGCCAGCGGGCGCATGACCGCCCAATGCGCCTCCCGGCAATCCCAAACGCGACTGCCGGTATGAGTTCCAGGGCCAGCGCCGCGATCGCCGCCGGAGTAGCGTTTTGCATGGTAATTATCTTAATTCGGCAGGGAGTACGGGAGAAAGTTCGCGGCACTACGGTCGGATTTCGATGGGAGTTCCATCTGGCACAAGTCCCCAGATTTCGTCTATTTCCTGATTCGTCACCGCGACACATCCATCCGTCCAGTCCTGCGCTCGATGCGTGGCGCCCAACCATCCGAAGCCGTTCGGCAGGCCATGAATCATGATGTCGCCACCGGGAGAAACTCCGCGCCGGGCCGCTCGCTCTTTGTCCTGCTCATTCGGATAGGAAACGTGAATCGATTTGTAGAAGCGGCTCTTCGCGTTGCGGCGGTCGAGGATGTACCGCCCCTCCGGAGTCTTGTGATCTCCCTGCTGCTCTTTGGCGCCAACCGGAGTGCCTCCAAGAGCCACTTTGTAAGTGCGCAGAACCTTGCCATGCGAGAGTAAAGTCAGAGTGCGCTGGCTCTTCACGACGATCACCTGGTCCGCCTTCGTAGCGCTGTCGTGCACGGCCAGCATCCCGATGAGCAACAGTAGCATCATGCCGGCAGTATGTATGTTCTGCGCGTGAAATGCTAGCCTGAACAGGCCACGGAAGATCCCAAGGTTTCGTATCAGGGCATCGCTTTAGCGATGCCGCCAGTGCTTCGGAACCGAAGCCCCTTCAGGAACTGGACTGACTCCGCGGCCGGTGAAACCGCGATGCGCAAACGCCTCTTCCATTTCGTTGCAATCGTTGCGCTTATGCCGCTAGCGCTGGCCGCGCACTTATCGGGCGCTACCGTTGCTCGCTGGACTCTCATCAACCAACCCGCCCGTCTGGTCAACGGAACTCCGGTGCTTTTCCGCGTCACCACGCCGAAGCCGGTTCGCTCGCTTTCAGGCAACTGGCTGGGACACGAGATCGCGTTCAGCTACGATGCCAGCCACAAAGTATGGTTCGCCCTCGCCGGAGTCAGTCTTGAAACCAAGCCGGGAGCCTATCCCATCGTGCTTCACGCCGAAACTTCCTTGGGCCAAGCCGGACCAGCCATCTCCTTCGAAAAGAAAATTCGAGTGGAACACCAACGTTATCCGCGCGTGCCGCTGCAGGTTCCAGCGCGCTATACCGGTCCCAGCCCCGAAGACCAGCGCCAGATCGATCAAGATAAGGAAACAAAAACCGAGATTTTTAAAACAGTCAGTGCCAGCCGCGAATGGAAAGGATCGTTTGCGTTCCCAGCGGATGCGGCGATCTCCGATGTGTTCGGAGTCGAGCGCGTCTTTAACGGGTCTGTGCAGAGTACGCATCAAGGGCTCGACTTCCGCGTCCCTAGTGGAACCTCGGTAGCAGCCGTCAATAGCGGCCACGTGATTCTGGCGCGGCCACTGTTCTTTGAAGGGAATTGCGTGGTCATCGACCACGGCCAGGGCCTGCTTACTCTTTATCTGCATTTGTCGAAATTTTTCGTCAAGGAGGGTGACGCCGTGGAGAAAGGCCAGCCCATCGGACTCAGCGGAGGCACGGGACGCGCCACCGGTCCACACCTGCACCTGGCCGTGCGCTGGCAAGGCGTATATCTGGATCCGCAGGTCCTGCTGAAATTAGATTTGCCATGAGGGAGCTCGGGGGGGGAACTGGTGTGCGGCCGCCAATTCGCCATCTAAGTTTAGCCTGTCATCCTGAGCGAAGCGAAGGACCTTTGTATTTGGCCGCGGAATCCACAAGGTCCTTCGCTTCGCTCGGAATGACGACCCAGTGGCTCGTGCGAGAAGGCAAGCTGGCTTAATACCCGGAGGCCAGCAGCGCATCCTCCGCGTCCCACGCTCCATCGCGAAACGTAACGCTCTTCCCTGAGATCGCCGGAATGCGCTCGCCGGGAACAATGATTCCTACGAGGTTCAGCGGGTCGGCGGCCGCGATGACGACGCGCTCGCCACTCGCATTCTGTGGCAGCTTGCGATGGGCACGCAATGATTCGACGGCGACCGGAAGCGCGAACTGCTCTCCCAGAAATCCATCGACGAAGCGCCCGCCGCGAACTTCGCCGCGATCCTCAAGCCGACGGTACCCAATCTGCAAATCACGCCATCGCGGCAGATTGGTTTCGCGCGCCAGCAGATCGCGGAAGACGACGCCATACCGCCGCAACAACATCCAGCAGCAGGACTCCACGCTGCGGTCGCGATCGGCGCCTTCGGTGTGCAACAGCGACCACCGTCCCGGCGCATGACGCGGCCGCCGCATCTTCCCAATCCCGCTGCCCGACGTGCCTTTCGGCGTCACCAGCGCGCGCAGGTTCTCGAATCCGTCAGCGGTCACCAAGCCCGCAGCGACCAGTTCCCAAAGTCCGGTTTCGATTTCCGCTTTGAGCCGGCCCGTCGAACGCACCATGTCGGGAAAGAACAGCGCGCCTCGCTGCTTCAGAAGTTCGAGCACCGCCTGCGCCACGGGACTTAAGAACGAAGTGGCAGAATCGTCCACCCCAGGGTGGTGTGGACGAAGCCAGTCGGCATCTTCGCGCACAAAGAATGCAATCGGCGCGACGCGTGTCGGAATGACTCGCCGCCGGTGTTCATCGTTTCCCGCCTCTTCCAGAGTCGCGGGATGCGGCGACAGGCGGCCCCATCCGACTACGCCGGTCAGACACAACTGATCGAGGTGCGCCGGATCGTAGTCGGAAATCCTGCGTGCCAGCACGAACCGTTCCCACGCACTCGCGGGAATTTCAAACCCCTGCAACTGCCGGATCACTTCCAGCGTGCCATGCTCGCCCCGCACCTGCGTGCCCGGAGCGATGTGCTGCCAACGTAAAAGCCAGCTCATAAACTGCGCTGCGGGGACGGGCTCGATCTGCTTGCGCAGGGTCGCGACCGTCAGCCGATGAATGCGAGCCAGGAGACGCCGCTCGCACCACTCGGTTTCGGGTTCGGTGGACCTCGCTGTGCGCGAATCGGCGGGACGGAACTTGCCGCGCAGAATTGCTCCGCTTGCCTCGATGCGGAGTAAAGCTTTCTCAATCTCAGCCGCCCGCAGTCCCAGCAACTCGCCAATCTCCAATGCGGTGGTAGGGCCGAGATGTGACATCCATCCTTGAACCGCGGCCAGCACCGCGTCATCAGCTTGTGTGGTGGCGGGGCTCTGCCCGGCCGGGACGGAGCGAAGCCACGTCCCCGCTGGATGAATTGCTCGGAACCATTCGAGCCGCTCAGCCGCGACCCAATATTGCTGGCCTGCAGCCTCCTCCACAATCGCGCGATTCTCGCTCTGCAACCTCTCAAAGAAGTTCTTCCAATTGGCCGTCATCCGTTGCTGAGAGCTGAGAACCGGGAACTGAGAAATGTTCTTCGGCACCATCACCAGCGTATGCAGCACATCCTGCAGTTCATCCGAGTCGCGCACATCGGGCCACGCCTCTTCCTGCACCTGCGCGATGGCCACGGGATCGAGCGCGCCGACCTCTTCGAGTACGGACGCGGGCAACACTCGCCGCATTTCGACCGCGCGAGCGCGGCGCTCTTCAAGCGGCGCATCATCCAGATACGCGTACGGATTCGCATTGAGAATTTCGTGCGAGAACTGCGAAGGCACGGGCGTATCCACCGTCAGGCAACGAATCCGTCCCTGTTCGATTCCGCGCAAGACCTCGGCGAGCCCTTCCATATCCATCGCCTCGGTGAGTACGTCTTTCATTACCTCACGTACCAGCGGATGGCCGGGGATCTTGATGTCGCCTTCGATGTTCTCGAAGCACGCTGCTACATCGGGAAAAACCGAGGCCAGCAGATCGTCGGAGCGCATGCGCTGAATCTGCGGCGGAACTTTCTTGCCGCCCTGAAAACGCAGCAGAGCCAGGGCTCGCGTCGCATCCCACCGCCAGCGCGTCTGGAAGATCGGCGAAGCCAGCGCCGCCTGCTCTAAGATCGGCGGCATGCTCTCTGGAGCCAGAAATTGAAACACATCTGCCAGCGGAAAACTATGCTGTTCGGCGAGCGCGATGTTCAAGCCGTTGTCGGTGGCGGCGGCCTGCAGTTCGAAATTGAAACCGCGGCAGAAGCGCTTGCGCAGAGCCAATCCCCAGGCTTTGTTGATGCGCCCGCCAAAGGGCGCGTGGATGATCAACTGCATCCCGCCACCCTCGTCAAAAAATCTTTCGGCGATGATCGTCGTTTGCGTCGGGACATCGCCCAGCACGGCGCGGCCTTCGAGCACGTACTGGATCAGTTGCTCGGCGCCCGATAGATCGAGCCCGCATTCTTCGCGCAGCCAACTCACGGCATCGGCCACCACGGGCAAATTTCGCCATCCTTCCACGGGAACCACTCCCGGCAAGCGGTCGCTGATTTCTTTGCGCAACTCGCCGAGCAGCAATGAAAGTTCCGAAGTTCGCGCCAGCCCCTCGCCTAGCCAGAACGGAATGCCGGGCGCCGCCCCATGCGCATCCTCCACCAGCAAACGTCCCGTCCGGTATTCGATTCGCCGGATGCGCCACGACGTATTCCCCAGCAGCATGACTTCTCCCGCCATGCTTTCGGTGGCGAAATCTTCATCCACCGTGCCCACGACAACGCCTTCCGGTTCCGCCACCACCGTGAACAGCGCGTTGTCGGGAATCGTGCCGCCGCCCGTGATCGCCGCCAGGCGCGCCCCGCGCCGCGCTCGCAGTTTGCGGTTGATGCGATCGTGATGCAGGTAAGCGCCATAGCGGCCTCGCTGCGAGGCGATTCCTTCGGAAAGCATTGCCACCACGGCGTCGAAAGTTTCGCGCGCGAGATTGCGATAGGGATAGGCACGCTTCACGAGCGCGAATAACTCCTCCTCGTCCCATCCGTCGCTTGCATCAAGTTCGGATTGATCACCCGATTTGTTCGCCGTCGCGGCGCTGCCCGAAGCCGCGCAGCACGCCACGATCTGTTGCGCCAGCACATCCAGCGAGGCTTCCGGAAAAATCAGCCGGTCGAGTTCGCCCAATCGAATTGCCCGCACCAGCACGGCGCATTCCGCTAGATCGTCGCGCGTGGTGACAAAAAATCTTCCCTTGGGGATCGCGCCGCGCCAGTGGCCCGACCGCCCCACGCGCTGCAAAGCAACCGCAATCGAACGCGGCGAACTGATCTGGCACACCAAGTCCACCGTTCCAATGTCAATGCCAAGTTCGAGCGATGCCGTCGCCACCAGAACTTTTATCTGGCCTTCTTTCAGCCTTCGCTCCGCCTCCAGGCGCAGCTTGCGCGACAAACTCCCATGATGCGCGGCCACGTTTTCTTCGCCCAGCCGCTCGCCCAGGTGATGGGCAACGCGCTCGGCCAGCCGCCGCGTGTTCACGAAGACCAGCGTCGAGCGGTGCGCATTCACCAGTTGCACGATGCGCTCGTAAATCTCATCCCACATCTCGTTCGAAGCAACCGGGCCCAGTTCCGAAGACGGAACTTCCACACCGAGGTCGAGCGCGCGTTTGTGGCCGACGTTGACGATCACCGGCTCGGGCCGCGGATTTTGAGGATCGGAGTTGCCCGCAAGGAACCGCGCCACTTCTTCAATCGGCTTTTGCGTCGCGGAAAGCCCGATGCGCACCGGCGGGCGATGCGTCAGCGCGTCCAGCCGCTCCAGCGAAAGCGCAAGATGCACGCCGCGTTTGTCATCGGCCACGGCGTGAATTTCATCCACAATCACGGTCTCGACATCGCGCAGAATGGCGCGGCTCTTCTCCGCTGTCAGCAGGATGTAGAACGACTCGGGCGTCGTAACCAGAATGTGCGGCGGGCGTTTCAGCATCAGGCGGCGGTCTTTCATCAGCGTGTCGCCGGTGCGCACGGCCGCCCGTATCTCGGGCATCAGCAGGCCGCGATCGCCAGCCATTTGCAGAATCTCTCCCAGTGGGATTTCAAGATTTTTCTGGATGTCGTTGCCGAGCGCTTTGAGCGGGGACACGTAGAGAACTTCTGTGCGGTCGTGCAGTTCGCCCGCAAGAGCCTTGCAGACGAGCCGGTTAATGCAGGCCAGGAAAGCGGCGAGAGTCTTGCCCGATCCGGTGGGAGCCGAAATCAGCGTGGTGTGTCCTGCCAGGATGTGGGGCCAGCCCTGTTCCTGCGGCTCGGTTGGCGTCGAAAATCGCGCGGTGAACCACTCCTGCACCAGCGGATGAGCCCAGGCGAGCGAAGGAGAGACAACGGACGGCATGGAGGTGATTGTAGCGAGAAATTATAGTTTCGTAAAATGTTCGCCCGACAGGATCAGAAGCCGCCATTTACCTGATAAAACGACCCGCCAGGATGACGGGCGCAAACTGCCCTCGGAGCGGCGATTTAGGGCTGGGCGTAGTAGCCGGTGCGCGTGCGAGCCGTGATTCCCTTCTTGTCGATCGTGACCTTGAGTGCGTGGTATTCGTTTGCCTTGTCCGCCTTGGCGGCGTTGAACGAGAGCACGTAAAAAGAATCGGCGTCCGCAGCGCAGTTTGCGATTTCGGTGGCGACGTCATTGCTCGGATTAAAGGCGCGCCCGCCACTCTGAACTGCGAGTACCTGCAAGCCCAGGTCCCCGGGCAGCGCGTGCGAGGGCAAGCTTACACCTTTCAAGAATTCTTCGTACAGCGCTATCCGAATTCCACCTGAACCCGCCAGTCTAAGCGGGTCAACGCTATAGACGGTGATGCCCGCTTGCCTAAGCCTGGTGGAAGCAGTCACGATCGTGTTGAAGAACTGCTGCACGTCTTTGGAAGAAAGTTGAACGTTCGGTCCCGCGAGCAGCGGCCACCCCGGACTAATCCAAATCATCAGTTTTCTGCCGGGTCGCGTTCCCTCGTACTCCACCAGTGAGGTAAAGGTCCGGAGCGAGATGTCAAAACGCTCTTGCGCGCCGTAGAAACCTTGAGCCCGGTTAATCGACCGCAGCCCGGTTTCGTATTGTTCGTAGAGCGCCGCGAGAGCATTTCCATCGCGAGAGGGACTACCCTGACTCTTTGCTTCAGTGTCGGTGAGCATGACGAGCGACACGGGCTGCGCGAGCTTGCCGCCGTTCCGCAAAAGAAACTTCTTGACTTCGTCCCGTTCGGCAGCGACGACCTGGAAGGGAGCGTTGACGGCGTCGACCACCAAGACGATTTCAACGGGCGGATCGGTAGTCGCGGCCGCTCCGGCATCGACAGCATTAAAGGAGAGAATGTCTTGCGGCTGTTTATCGTCCAGAACCGTGAAGTCTTGCTTTTGCAGCCCGCGAACGGGCGCTCCAGATTTGTCTGTCACCCGCACATCCAAGGTGATCTGCCTGTCCGTGTCGCCTGCCGCTGGAACTGACGGCGCGGCAGGCCGGGGTTGGAGCTGGGGAGGGGGAGCGTTTTGCCCCGATACCGCAAAGAGTGGCAGAAGCAGGACAACAACCAACCGAAAGAACCGACTCATGCTGACTCCCCTCGCGTTGGAATTCTCCGCCCCAACTTGCGGGAGGTAGAACATAGCGAAGTCTAGGCCCGTGTGCGTCAAGAAATCAATTGAGCGCCCCAAGCGCCGGCAGCAGTTGCCGCCGGCGCCAAAGGTCGGAGTCATTGCCCTGCACTCGGACTAGGCAGCTTTGCGTGGTCCTCCCTGGTCGGTCTTGTTTTTGACGGAGCTCTCTTCACGGTTAAAGGAAAGATTCTCGGCGCCCCTCGCCTCCAACGTTTTCCGTTTTCTCCATTTGCTGAGGAGAGGGAACAGTGTGCCGAGGACCAGTACCAGCACGACAAACGGAATCAAGAGCCATGAGGTCCAACTCCTGGCAGGCGCAGTGGGCGTAGTGTCGGCTGCAGCAGGTGTGCTGGCAGTCGCAGCGGGTGTAGCGGCGGCCGCAGTCGGTGTGACGACAGTCTCCGAGGGCGTGGCAGTCACATCGGGTGTAGTGGCGGCTGCAGCTGCAGCCCGTGTTGCTGACTGTCTCCGATGACGTGCCGCAGGTGCGCTGGCAGTCTCCGAAGGCATGATGACAGTTTCCGAGGGCGTGCTGACAGTCGCGGCGGGTGTGACGACAGTCTCCACAGGTGGAGTGGCGGCTGCGGCGGGTGTGACGACGACAGTCTCCGCAGGCGGAGCGGCGGCCACAGCGGGTGTGATGACGACAGTCTCTGCAGGTGGAGCGGCAGCCACAGCCGGTGTGACGACGACAGTCTCTGCAGGTGGAGCGGCAGCCACAGCCGGTGTGATGGCAGTCTCCGCAACGGTGCTGGTAGTGGCTGCGGGCGCGGCATCGGCCGCAGGCGGCGGCGTGCTGGCAGTTCCCGAAGGCGTGCTGACAACCGCAATGGGTGCAGCAGCGACCGCAGCGCAATGTTCGGAGATCATGTTCAGTTCGGTGACTGCAAAGTTGTCAGCAGCAGAATTGGCCCCACTTGCTTTGTGCCCGGTGAGGGTTACGTCGTGGCCCAGATGGGCCTTGAGGTCAACACTGCCGCTAGTGATCTTGAAGATCTGGCCTGTGTTGTCTTGCACAACTGTGTAGTTTCCATCCGAGCCACCCAGGCAACCCTTAATGTTGGTCTGGTCTGTGTTGATGCTTGCCGCGGGAGTCTGTGCAAAACCCAGCGCGATCAGCAGGGCCGGTACAACGATCAACAGCAATGCTCTTTTCATGGAATCCTCCGGGGATTCTCGCCTTGTGGCGGTCTGAAATTTCGCTTGGGATTTGATTCTGCTTCCGATTCTGGTGTCGAACCCTCGAGGCTTTCGGGCTCCGGCCTGAGAACTTGGAGCATCCAGGTGAAACCAGATAATCGTATTCAGTAACAATCTGGCTGTCTGTTCCAAACGGCTCACATTCAAAGAGAATTCGGCCAAGACGCTGATCGGATCTTTCCGAAAGACCAAGGGAAACGGAAGCAGGACGATCGAGGAATATACTTCACAGAGAAGCTAAGAGGTCCGTCATTTGCTGTTCGCGGGAACCGCTGGCTCGGCGAAAAGCGAACGACGAACAGCGAGACTCTAACGGCCACATCCCAGTGGCTTCACTTCACCCACCGGCTGCTTGCTTGGGGCGTGCTCGGGTTAGCAACCGGTGGGTGTTGTTCTCCCTACTCACCCTGTTGTTTTCAGGAGGAATGATTCTAAGAACCCCGCTCTGGCGAGAAAGTTTCGCCGAGTTGTCAGATTATTCCTCCCTTCGGTAACTCATTTCCCGCGAGCAAGTTATCCGCGCCTAATCGGGAATAGCCAGCGTCTTTGCCGCCATGAGTTCGGTGAAGCGCGGGTCTTTGCGCAGGGTGCTGAACTCACTGTCTTTGTAGACGTTTTTGATGTCCTTATAGCCCTCTTCCATCGCCCTCTTCAGATAGTGCAACGAACGGTCCGGCTCGCCAGACTTGGCGTAGATCTTGGCGAGAACATAATCGTAGTGGGCGCGTTCCTCGGGAGAGGGCAGTTGGGCCTGAACTCCGCCGCGCGAGGTTCGCTCAAAGATGTCCGGATCCAACTGGAGCGCAGTCGCATAGTCGGCGGACGCTCGTTCATACTGCTTCGTGGCAAAATAGGCGGCGCCCCGGTTGTTGAAGTAGGACGCATACTCATTACTAAGCGCGATCGCCTTGTCATACATCTTGATTGCCTTGCTGAAGTTGCCGCTTTGGTGAGTAGAGACTCCTAGTTCGTAGTAGACGACGCCGAGATTGCTATATGCGTCGGCATGCTTGTGATCAACTCGGATGGCGCGCTCCAGAGTCTTCTTGCTTTCATTAAGACGCCGCAGCTGAATCTGGCAGATCCCGATCTTATTCAGGAGCGCGGCGTTCCCGGGCGCGTGTTTCAGGGAGGCCTGGTAGTAGTCCACAGCATCGAGATAGTTCTTATCCTCGCGCAACTCGTCGCCACGTTTTTCGAGTTCCTCGGGCGTTGCCCCCGGAGCGGGCGGCTCGGCGCGGTGCCGCGGCGGAGGTCCGACTTCCAACTGTTCGGTATTCTGAGCCTGCAATGGGAGAACGACAAGCGCGGCGAAGAGAAGAGATACAGAGCTGATGCGAGCCCAGGAAAGCATATCCACCCCCGGACGAACACGATCGAACGTCAAACCTTCTTCAGACTACTGCGGCGGCGTGCCGCTGTCACTACTCTTAGACGGCGCCGGCGCGTTTTTGTCATTCTTGGAGGATCCGCCGTCCCCCTTGAACACGCTAACGATCTTGCCAAAGAAGCTTTTCTTCTTCTGTGCCTCTTCTTCGGATTGGACACCGGCGGCAGCCTGCGGGTTCCCGTTGACGGCCGGAGGCAGCTCTTTCTCGGAATTTCCGCCGAACATGCGGGAAAATGCCCCCCTCATACCGCCGCTCTGGTCGCAGGTATCGCGCGGCTCGGTGCCGGCCACGAAGGCCATCGTGTAATCGTCGGGACAGGTGGATGTCGCCAGGCGGTTAGTGATCTTGTCGAGCTGCACATCGATCACACCCTCGGGCTGGCTGAAGGGCTTCACGTCCGAATACTGTGGCAACGTGACCGCCTTCTTCATGAACTCGGCCCAAATGGGTGCGGCAGTCTGGGCGCCGCTCAGGCGAAGGTCGCTGTAATCGTCGTATCCCACCCAGACAATACACAGCAGATTGCTGGTGTATCCCGCGAACCAGCCGTCGTGTGAACTACCGGTCTTGCCGGCCGCCGGAGCCGTGAATCCGCGAGTTCGCACGTTGGTGTAGGCGGTGCCGAAATTCATCACTCCCTCCAGCATGCTGGTCATGACGAAGGCGATGCGCGGATCGAGCACCTGCTTCTTTTCGGCCCCGAAGTTGAGGATGATGTCGCCCTTGGAGTTGCGCACCGAATTTACGAACACGGGTGAGAGCCGCACGCCGCTGTTGGCAAAACTGGTGTAAGCGGCCGTCATATCGACGGGAGTAGCGTCGTAGGCGCCCAAGGCCATGGCTGGCGTGGCCTTCACCGAGGCGATTCCAGCCGACTTGGCCAACTCCGCCACTTTGTCATAGCCCACCTCTTCCGCCACTTTCACGGTCGCGTTGTTGAGCGAAAGCGCCAGCGCGTAGCGCAGCGTAACATCGCCGTGGTACTCCTCTTTATAGTTGCGCGGCTCATAGATCTGGTCGCCATAGGAGAACGTTGAAGGCGCATCGCTAACCAAAGAGGCCGGTGTGATCACGGTGGTCGAGCCGTCGATCGCCGTATTCATGGCGGCCGCGTAGACAAACGGTTTGAAAATGGAGCCCGTGGGGCGCTTGGCGAGCGCGTGATTCAGCTGACTGGTTCCATAGTTTCGTCCGCCCACCAGCGCTTTGATTTCGCCGGTGTGAGGATCCATGGCGATGAGCGCCACCTGCGCCTGCGGGCCGGGCGCGACCGTCGTTTCAAACTTGTTCTTCCCGACTTTGGTCTTGCGCGTCCGCATTTTCGTGACCTGATCGTCCACCAGCTTGATGCCGATTTCGACCGCTTGCGCGGCCGCCCGTTGCAGTCCCGGATCGAGCGTGGTGTAGATGCGATACTCCTGTTCGTTCACCTCGCGCTCGTTCAATCGGCTGACGATAGTGTCGCGAACCATATCCACGAAATACGGAGCATCGCTCGCCTCAACGTTGGGCGGAGCGAGTTTCAGCGGCGTGGCCTTGGCTTTATCGGCTTGCTCCCGCGTGATGACGCCGGTTTCAACCATCGACTCAATCACGACATTGCGGCGTTCGAGGGCGCGCTCGGGATGGCGATAGGGCGAAAGATAGCTGGGTGCCTGGATCAATCCGGCGAGCAGCGCGGCTTCCGGCAGCGTGATGTCTTTGAGGTCTTTGTTGAAATAGGAGCGTGAGCCTTCGGCCAGGCCCGAAATGGTGAAGGATCCGCGTTGTCCTAAATCGACGCGATTGGCGTAGAACTCGAAAATCTGCTGCTTGGAAAATTTCTGTTCCAGCTCCAACGCAATCAGCATTTCGACCAGCTTGCGCTTCAGGGTCTTCTCCGGACTCAGAAAGAATGCGCGCGAGAGCTGCATGGTGATGGTCGAGCCGCCCTGCTGATGGCGCTGGTGGGTGAGGTCGATCCAGGCAGCCTCCACCAGCCGCATGAAATTGACCCCGCCGTGCTGAAAGAAGCGCCGGTCCTCAATCGCCGTCACCGCTTCTACCACGACCTTGGGAATGTCGTCGTACTTCACCAGTTGACGCTTCGAGCGTTGCTCGGCGTCGAACAGCGAAGCCAGCAACTGGGGTTCGAGCTCATAGGCAGCCAGTTCTCCGGCAGCGCGGCTGTTGATGGAAGAAACCGCTCCGGCGGTGACCGCGATGGTGGCCGGTTCGGGGCTGTGATACGACTCAGGTCCGGGCAGAACTTCAATCGACCCGCCATGCAGGCGATAACTGCCCAGCGGAGATTCGTCTTCCTTTTCGGAATAGCCGGCGTGGCGCAGTTCCGCCGCAATTTCAGAGACGGTTAAGTTTGCCCCGACCTTCACCACCGGCGCAGCCGCGAAAATCTTAGCCGAAGTGGCGAACGCTGGACCGCGGAAACGCTGCTCGATGATGTGGTCGTACTTTACATACCAGTAGGCAAAAACGCCGATCACCACCAGCGCTACCGAAAGAAAAGCAAGCAGCGCAACGCGCACGATGGGATCGTGCGATATCATGCGGCCCTTACCGCGTCCGCCGCTTCCAGCCGCCGGAATTTTCAGCTTAATGGCCATGAACAGCGCTGTGCATCATGAACAAGAGCAATTCTCGGTCCGAAACCGCCTTTAGAGCAAGTCTTGGAGCCATGGTGCGTTGCTGCTTGATTCTAAATCAGAAGGCGGTGGCGACAACCATTTGGATGCGTGTCGAGGGATAGACGCCCTGTGGCATCGCAGACGCGGTGTGCCGCAACGAAAGTCGTGAGAGAAGCTGACGTGGGGAAAGCTGCCCTCGGCGGTCGAACGCAATGTCGCCCGAAGGTCCAGAGCACTCGGCGCATGGATCAAGCTTTGCCGTGGATCTTAGCCCACCACCAGCGCACGCCGACGAACAGGAACCGCCAGTCGTGGAAGAATTCAGGCGGCTTCCCCTCGAAGGCGTGGCCAATGAATTGGAAAACCCATCCGATGAGGAACAGGGCCAGCGCGTACAGCCACAGGCGGTGGAAGAAGATGCTGGCGATAAAAATCGGGCCCGAGAGAAGGATGGTCGGAATCCCCAGCGTGTGACAAACGCGGTTCACCGGATGCCGATGACTGGACCCGTATTGCGAGATCTACTGTTCGTCTCGGGTCATCGGGCGATCGGGCCATCGGGTCATCTAAAGTCAAGAGCTCTTGAACTTCGATGGCCCGATGACCCGATGGTTAGATCCACCCGATCAGCGTTAACGGCGGCCTCGGAAGCCTCCACGAGATCCTCCCCGGTTCCCTGCTACCGGACCGCGTGCTGCGAAGCCGTGTCCGCCCACCGGACCACGTCCCGCATAGCCATGTCCGACATAGCCGCGTCCCTCAAATCCGCGGGCGTAACCTCGTCCGGATCCGCGTCCATATGGATGTCCCCAACCGTGGTACCAGGGGCCTGCGCCGATGAAGACCCCGCCCGCGAACCAGTTCGGACCATAGTATCCATAGGGCGCGCAAGCATACGGATAGTCCGGGTAATAGCCGTAAGCGCAGACTGGCGGGTCATCCACATAGCCGCCGACGCCGATCCCCACTCCAACCCTGACCTCAGCCTGCGAGTACGCAAGCGGCATGGCCAGTAAAGCAAGCAGTGCTACATATCTCAGGTATTTCATGGTGAACCTCCTTTTCGTCCCCTCAGCGATTCGCTGCTTTGATTCGCCGGAGCTTGAGGTCCTTCAGCTTTCTGTTTTCTCTGAAGCGCCTACTCACTTGAACTCGGATCGGGGAGAAAAGTTGCGGGGAGAGGAGTGGCTGATTTCAGCCATCCTGCGTTAAATCAACCACTTGGACGGGAGGGGGGGGCGGAACCTAGTGCAGTCTGTCATCTTGAGCGGAGCGGGGACGGCACGAAGTGTAGTCTCGGCGGAGCCGAAGGGCCGCGAAGGACGCGTCGGGGAGTTCTTTCCGCACATCCGGATTTTACCGTCAGGCGTCTGGACGTACATGGACGCCCCCGCTTTGCCAAGCCTTCATTCGATGATGATTAAGCGGTGAGATGCTGCCGTACATTCGGCCTGTTCGATGCAGCCTTCTCAGGCTGCGGGCCCTGATGGAATACGATGGTTGACTCCTCGATCGCTTACACGCACTTGAAGTGCCGCGTCCGACTAGGGTTTTGCCAACCACGGTCTCGACCGTTTCGCCATCACGTCATGATCGCCTGGGCAAACTCGTGGGCTGGATGTTGCGTTTACTGCTTCCCTCCCTCTTCACTACTGGACTTCCGATCCTCCCTTTCGTTCCTCCTCATCTTTTTTATAAGAGTCCTCAGGCCGCAACCAGAGGGTGGAAAGCTTGATAGTGATCTCCGCGCGCTAACAGTGCCCAGATGATGCGTGCGTTCTTGTTGGCCAGAGCGACGGCAGCGATGTTCCGATTTCTCCGCGCGATCAAAGCTTCGAGCCATCGGTCGGCTCTCGGCTGCACCGCCGGCTGGCCAACCGTGGATTGTTTCCTGCGCCCGGCGGCGGCAATCACCGAACGCGCACCATGAATCAGCAGCGTCCTCAGGTAGACATCACCGCGTTTGCTGATACCCAGTAACTTCGACTTGCCGCCGGTCGAGTGTTGCCGAGGCACCAGCCCAAGCCAGGCCGCAAGCTGTCGGCCGCTGCTAAAGTTCCGGGCATCGCCCACCGATGCCACCATCGCACTCGCCGTGAGCGCGCCCACCCCGGCCACCGCGCTCACTCTTTGGCTGGCTTCGTTCGTACCATGCCACTGCTGAATCTGTACTTCCATGGCGCGCACCAACTCATCCAGAGTTTTCAGATGTTCCCCAAGTTGCCGCAGCAACTGGCGGAACGCTCCGGGCAATGTGTTTTCTGCATCTTCCAAAATCTCGGGCAAGTGCCTTGCGATATGCCGAATCCCTTGCGGGATGACGATTCCAAATTCCGCCAGTAATCCACGAATCTGGTTCGCCTGCGCCGTGCGCTGCCGCACAAAACCCTGCCGCGCCCGATGCAACGAGAGCACCGCCTGCTGCTCCTCGCTCTTCACCGGCACGAACCGCATGTTCGGCCTAGTCACCGCTTCGCAAATGGCCTCCGCATCAGCGGCATCGTTCTTGTTCGTCTTCACATAAGGCTTCACAAACTGGGGTGCCATCAGTTTCACCGTGTAGCCCAACTTCATCAGACGGCGTGCCCACGCATGAGCGCTGCCGCAGGCTTCCATGCCCACCAAACAGCCGGGCCGTTGCGCAAAGAAATCCATCACCTGACCTCGCCGCAGCTGTCTTCGCAGTACAACCTTGCCTCTCTCATCGACCCCGTGAACCTGAATTACGTTCTTTGCCAGATCAATACCGATCGTCGTAACCTTCATCTCGGACGCTCCCCCTCATTCGTAGTGGTTGGTCTTGCACTTTCCACTCTGGCACACTCGATGCCTCTTTGACGGGGGCGTCCATTCCATTGCTTACATTACATGTTTACTGGTAGATTATTAACCCGAGTTGCCCTCGGCTTGGACGGCCGAGGGCGGTCGTCCCTACGCGTTCTGCGGGCAACGACACTAAATCCGCTCTAGAAGTGGCTTGCGGATTTACTCGACTCGACACTAGTGGTCCGCAGTCTCGACCAACTCCGCGCCGATTTCTGGAGTTACTTCCGCCCGCGTTCGCAGGCGATACCAGACCACAATCGCAATCAGCGAAAACACGAAGATGATCGTCGAGATGGCGTTGATCTCTGGAGTAATTCCGCGCCGCAACCTTCCCCAGATTTCTAGCGGAAGCGTGTTGTCGCGACCGATCAGGAAGAAGCTGACAGCGATTTCGTCCATGGAAAGGGTAAAGATCAAGAGCGCCGCTCCGATGATGGAGAGCTTAAGGTTGGGAACCGTGATGCGCCAGAACGTCTGCCAGTAAGTCGCGCCTAAGTCCAGCGAAGCTTCTTCCTGCGCGCGGTTCAGTTTCTGCAATCCGGCGAAGACTTCGGTCGTGGCTACGGAGATTAGCGCGGTGCCGTGTCCGAGGACTATGGTGAACAGGCTTAGTTTTACGTCCGCCACTCGGAACAGCATCAGCAGCGAGAGGCCGGTGATGATGCCGGGCAGAATCAGCGGCAGAAGCACCAGACGGCGGAACAGAGCCTTGCCGGGAAATTGCGCGCGATCTAGCGCTAGCGCGGCGGGGATTCCGAAGACTAGAGCGATCAGCATGGCCGCGAAGGCTACCATCAGGCTGTTTAGGACCGAATCCCAGATGGGGCCATCGTTGAATAGGATGCGATACCAGTTGAGTGTGAGGTCGCGGGGCGGGAAGCCTCCTACGCCCTGTCCGTTGAAGGAATAGAGGATGAGGATGGCGATGGGCAGATAGAGGAAGGCAAATACGGCCAGGGCGTGAGCGGTCAGCCAGCGCGGACCTTTGACCAGCGAGCCTTGGCCTGAAGAAGACGCGCTCATGAGAAACTCCACTTCTTCTCCAGGCGCTCGGAGAAAAACAGCAGGCCGATCACAATCGCCAACATGCAGAGCGAGATGGAGGCGCCGAGCGGCCAGTTATAGGCGGCTCCGAAGAGACTTACTACTATGTTTGAAATCATGATGCCGCTGGGACCACCTAGTAAGAGCGGCGCCAGGAAATCTCCCAGGCTTAGGACGAAGGCGAAGGTTGCCCCGGCTAGGACTCCGGGAATGGAGAGCGGGAAGATCACGCGCCAGAAAGTTTGCTGGGGCGTCGCTCCAAGATCGTGCGAGGCTTCGACCAAGTTGCGTGGAATGTGTTCCAGCGACGCGTAGATCGGCAGAAACGTGAACGGCGTATAGATGTGCGTCAATGTAAGCACGACGGCGAACGGGCTATAGAGGAGGAAATCCAGCGGGTGACGAGTCGCGTGCACGTACTGCAGCAGCGTGTTCAAGACGCCATCAGTGCCGAGAATCGTCTTCCACGCGTAGGCACGGACCAAGTAACTCACCCAGAGCGGGATGATTACTAGCTGATAGTAGAGATCTTTTCTGCCTCCGGCGTGGAACGAGAGGAAGTAAGCCAGCGGATAGCCGAGCAGCATGGAAAAGAACATGACGCGAGCGGCGATCCACATCGAACGCAGCAGCGTCTGCCAGTAAACGGGCTTGGTCAGGAGTTCTTTGTAGTTATCGAGATTCCAGGAATGAACAATGGTGCCCGAATCGGAGACCGACCAGAAGCTGTAGCAAAACATCAGCAGGTAGGGCACGAGCAGAAACACGGCGACCCATACCAGCGGCGGGACGGTGACGGCGGTGCGGTAGGCGCGGGAGAACATCAGTGCCGCTCCTCCGAATTGGATGCGAGGCTGGTGGCGCGAACTGGGATGGCGTCGGCGGCAGAGAATTCGAACTCAAGCCGGGCTTCGGAATTGGGCAGATCGCGGCTGGCGGTGCGAATGGTAAGGATCAGTCCGCCATCGGACTCGACGCGCAGAAGATCGGTGGCGCCGTGAAAAGCTTGGTCGCGCAGTTTGGCGGTGAAACGAACCGTCGCGCTTTTCGTCGGTAGAGCGACCGTCGCAGATGTTGTGCTTGCCGGGCGAATGCACTCTGGACGCAGCGAGAACAGAGCCGCGCCATCGGGCATCGCGGTGGGCCACTTCAACGCGCTGCAGATGGCCGTGCCCTGGCGAACGTCGGCATCCAACAAATTGGTGTGTCCGATGAATTGCGCGGTGTAGGAGGTTGCGGGCCGGTTGTAGATTTCACGCGGGCTGGCAACCTGTTCGAGTTCTCCGGAGCGCAACAAGGCGATGCGATCGGACATCACCATCGCTTCTTCCTGGTCGTGGGTAACAAAAATAAAAGTGATGCCCACTTCGCGCTGCAGCGCTTTGAGTTCGACCTGCATCTGGCGGCGCAGGTTGGCGTCGAGCGCGGAGAGCGGCTCATCGAGCAGCAGCAGGCGTGGGCGATTCACCAGGGCGCGGGCGAGCGCGATGCGCTGCTGCTGTCCGCCGCTGATCTTCGAGGGCTTTGACTTGGCGTAGGCGGACATCTTGACCTTGGCCAGCGCTTCCGCCAAGCGCGACTGAATTTCCGCGGCGGGACGTTTGGCGATGGACAAACCATAGCCAACGTTTTGTTCGACGGTCATGTGCGGGAAGAGCGCGTAACTCTGGAAGACGGTATTCACACGGCGGCGATAGGGAGGCTCAGTGTCAAGGCGCTCGCCTGACATCCAGACTTCTCCCGAGGTGGACTGCTCGAAGCCGGCGAGAATGCGCAGCAGAGTAGTTTTCCCCGAGCCGCTCTCGCCCAAGATGGTGAGGAATTCGCCTTCGGCGATTTCGAGCGAGATGTCGCGCAGCACGACGTTCTTGCCAAAGTGCTTGGCTACGGAACGGATGGAGAGCAGCGAGGCGGAGCTTGGCTGGCTGCTGGTTGTGGCTGCGGGTTCTGACGTTGTTGCCATGGCGGTCTGTTTGGAACTGCATACACGCGGGCGAGGTCGCCTGCGACGACACTTGCCTTGCCACAACCACTACTGCGTTGCTTTTACTTCGTTCCAGATCTCGTTGTACTTGGCGCGGCGCGGAACATTCTGCCAGAAATAAAGGCGCTTCTGGTAGTTGTCTACGTCGTCGAGGTGCAGGCCTTTTTGCTCTTCTGGCGTCATGTATTGTGCGGCCCGCGGATTCGCTGGCGTGTATCCGGTCACGTCGGTGACTTTTTTCTGCGTCTGCGCCTGGATCATGAACTCGAGAAACTTGTAGGCTAGATCCTTGTTTTCGCTGCCGGCGGTGATCATGAGGTGATCGATCCAGCCGGTGGTGTTTTCCTTGGGGATGGTTTCGCCCACCGGGAAATTGCTTTTGCGCAACTGGTTGGTCATCAACGGCCAGCCCATGGCAATCACCACTTCGTGGTTCTGGAAAAGGTTGGTGAGTTCTCCGCCCGTCGACCACATCTTGCGAATGTTCGGCTTCAACTCCACTAACTTCTTCTTAACGGCGTCGAGTTCCTGGTCGCTCATATTATATAAATGAGCAGGATCGGGCTTATCGTAGCCGAGTACCTGCGCCGCCATGTAGACGGTGGAAAGATCGTCCCAGACGGAAACTTTTCCCTTCAGCTTCGGGTCCCACATGACGTTCCAGCTTTCGGGAGGCTGCGGGAATGCGGTGGTGTCGTAAATCATCGGATCTGGCCCCCACATGAAGGGCACGCCGTAGACGTCTCCCTTTACGCGGACCAGCGAGAGCGCGGTGAGTTGCGGTGAAAGCTGGCTGTAGCTGGGCAGTTTGCCGAGATCGAGCGGGGCGGCGAGACCGGAGGTCGCAATCATGGTCGCCACATCGCTCGACGGAGAAATCACGTCGTAGTTACCCGCGCTGCCACCGCGCAGTTTGGCGACTAGTTCGTCGCTCGATCCCATGTAGGAGGCCGATACCTTGCAGTGATTCTGCTCTTCGAAAGCCTTGACGTAGGAAGGATCAGCATAGCCTTCCCACACCAGCAGGTTTAGCGTGGGAGTCTTCCTGGCGCACGATCCGCAGAATACGACGAGCAACACGGCAAACAGCGCGAATATCGATTTGCGCGTCATTTATTTGTTCTCCTTCATTTCTTGTCAGCCGGGCTCTTATCGGTTGAGTCGTGATCCTTCCAATTCGGCGACTGGTAAACGACTCTGCCGCCGATTACGGTAATCAGGACTTCGGTCTGGCCGATTTCCGAGGGCTCGATCTGGAACAGGTCGCGATCGAGCAAGATGAAGTCGGCGAGCTTGCCCGGTTCGAGCGAGCCCTCGGTTTTTTCGCGGTGTCCGGCGAAGGCCGCGCCCAGCGTGTAGCCGCGGATGGTGTCTTCGAGGCTCAAGCGCTGCTGCGGAATGAACCCGCCGACTGGATTGCCTTCCGACGTTTGACGGGTGAGTGCTGTCTGCACGCCCGGCCAGGGATTCAGCGTGACCACCGGCCAGTCGCTGCCGAAGGCAACGGCTCCGCCCTTATGCTGAATGCTGCGCCAGACCCAGGCGCGCGAGGCACGGTCGGGACCAATGTTGCGCGCCCATATGTTGAGCGTGTCGTCGTCGGGATAGGAATGCAGCGGCTGCATGCTGGCAACGACGCCGAGTTTGCCGAAGCGATCGATGTCGGCGGCAGCAATGGTCTCGATGTGCTCGATGCGCGGGCGGGCGTCCTTGGTGTGATTCACTTCGGCGGCGTTCTGGTAGGCGTCGAGCGCGAGGCGTACAGCTTTGTCGCCGATGGCGTGCGTGAAAATCTGAAGGCCGCGCGCGTCGAGATCGGCGATGGTGGCTTTGTACCTGTCCGGGTCCCAGAAGAGTTTGCCGCTCTGAGTCGGATCGTCGGTGTAGGGCGCGAGCATGGCCGCAGTATGGGCCTCAACCACGCCGTCGAGCATGGTCTTCACGGCGCCGCCCGCGATCCAGACGTCGTTATATTGCCGGCGGGCGTTTTCAATGAGCGCCGTGGATTGCGGCGTCAGGCCGGGAGGGTCGAGAAAGTACGCGACGTAAAAACGCAGCGTCAACTCGCCACGGTTGCGCAATTCGTTGTAGAGATCAAGATATTCGAAGTCCTGGCCGGCACTGTGCACGCGCACCAGACCCACGCGGTTGGCTTCGTGTATGCCTTTACGCAGCGCATCAAGGCGTTCGGCGCGCGTGGGCACGGGAGTTTTCGATCCGACTAAATCGCCCGCTGCTTCTTTCAACGCTCCCGTGGCATCGCCGTTTTCGTCGCGCACAATTTTTCCGTTGGGCGGATCGGGCGTGTTGCGATCAATGCCCGCCAGGGCGAGCGCCTTGCTGTTCGCCCACGAACTATGGCCGTCGAAGGCAACCAGATACACGGGACGATCGGGCACGACATCGTCGAGTATCTTTTTGTCCGGAAGACCGGAGGGCGCGAACGTGGGATAGGTCCAGCCCATGCCTTGAATCCACGCGTCGCTAGGCCGGGCGGGATGGGCGTCGGCGTAAGCTTTCACGCGCTTCTGAATTTCAGCGACAGTGGTCGCGTCGTTCAGATCCACCCGGGTGAGGCCGAGGGAGCCCTCCATGAAATGAATGTGGCAATCGGTGAAACCCGGCAATAAGAGCCGCTGGCCGGCATCGATCACTTTTGTCTCCGGGCCGCGCAGCGCTTCGATCTGTTTGCGATCGCCGACCGCGACAATCTTGTCGCCTCGAACCGCGATCGCTTCGGCCCACTTCTGCTGGGGATTGACCGTGTAGATGCGGGCGTTGGTAACAATCAGGTCGGCGGGACGGGAAGCCGCGTCCGACGCCATCACTGCCTTGATCGAACACAGCGATGCCAGCAGGAACGCGATGCTGAGACTTGGATGGGGAAGGCGCATAGTTACTATCTCTAATAGTTACGATCTCTAGTGATGCTCAGAAGGTCGGCGGAGTGTTGACCCACAACAACCAGGCCTCGCTCCGTCCGGGATTTTTCCAGTGATGCGGCGTGGCGCTTTCGAAATAAAAGCTGTCGCCGCGCTTCAGATGGTACTCCTCGCCGTCAAGAGCGATCTTCAGTTCTCCGCGCAGAACGAACAGGAACTCCTCGCCTTCGTGAGCGTACGATTCGCCGCTGCCCGCCTTGGGCGCGATGCGGAACAGATGTGGCTCCATGACTTTGTCACCCCAGGCGAGCAACTCCATGCGCACGCCGGGACCGGCTTCGAGCACCTTGCGTTTGGGCGGGCGCACCAATCGGGTATTCAATTCCGTCGCATCGAAAAAATCAAGGATGTTGATGCGATAGTAGCGTGCTAGCCTGCGCAGTGTGCCGATGGAGGCGCTCATCTGCATGCGTTCGAGTGCGCTCAGGAAGCCCACCGAGATTCCCGCCGCGGAGGCGACTTCGGCCAAACCCAGGCGGCGCTGGGTGCGCAAGCGGCGCAAGCGGGGGCCAATAGCCGCGGCGCCGTTGCTGGCCGCAGGTTTGATGGCGCCTTCGCGTTTCAGCGTCTGCACGATGGCGGCCGCGTTCAGTCCGCGGACCTGGCGCAGGTAGCGCGCTCTTTTCAGCAGGCGCACATCGTCGTTGGTGTAAAGACGATACCGGCTCTGGCTGCGATGGGGGTGCGTAAGTCCCACGCTTTCCCATCCTCGGATCGCCGACGGAGAAATCCCTACGAGACGGGCGACGTCACCGATTTTGAGATAGGTTTTGCCGTCGCTCGACATGATTTCCGAATGTGCCTGCTGGCCGCGCCGTGGGGGTGTATTTTTTCCGCTTGACAGAGAGCTGCGGAATCTCTAACCTTACGCGATTATAGCAAGGTTTGGATCGCAAGCAAGCCGAATCGGGTCTCATCAAAAAATTGTCCCCAAAATCTGGAGGATCTGTTCCATGCGGTCGTTAAACCCGTCCCGGTTGTGTTGTCGGCTCATCGTCGTGAGCTTGTGCCTGATCTGTTCCACTTTCCTGTCCGCGCAGGGCACGGGCGGCCGCATCCTCGGCCGCGTTTCCGATTCCAGCGGCGCAGTGCTTTCTAACGTGCAGGTCACGCTCACCAACGAAGCCACGGGCGTGAGCAGCGAAAGCACAACCAATGCCAGCGGCGAATACGGCTTTCCCCAGGTTCCGGTCGGCACCTATCGCCTCGAGTTCGATCTTGCCGGCTTCAAGAAGAACGTGCAGCGCGGCGTGAACGTCGATCTCAACCAGGTCGTAACCGTCAACTCGGCTTTGCAGATCGGCGGAACCAAAGAAATTGTCGAAGTGACCTCCGAAGCGCCGCTCGTCGATACCACCAGCACGCAACTCGGCGCGGTCATGGACGCGCGGCAAGTCTCGAACTTGCCACTCAACACTCGCGACACTTATCAACTTCTGCAACTGCAGCCCGGAGTGATGTCCACGGTCGGCTCCAGCAACACGCTCATTTATGGAAGCGACAACAGTGGTGCGGTGTCGGTGAATGGCGGCCGCGGACGCTCCAACAATTTTAGCGTCAATGGCGGCGACGCCAACGACCTCTTTGCCAATCTTCCGACGGTTCAGCCTTCGCCGGACAGCATTGAGGAGTTTCGCGTACTCACTAATACTTTCGACGCAGAATATGGACGCAACTCGGGTTCGGTCATCAATGTGGTTACCAAGTCCGGGACAAACCAACTGCATGGCAATGTCTACGAGTTCTTCCGCAACAAGGCGCTGAATGCCAATAATTACTGTCTTACGGCCGCAGAAGGAGTGGCTTGCGATAAGCCCCAGTTCAATCAAAACCAATTTGGCGGTACTTTGGGCGGCCCCATTAAGAAGGATCAGACATTCTTCTTTGTCTCCTACGAAGGGCGCCGCATCCGTCAAGGACTGCCGTCGCCGGCGGTCACCGTGCCTACAGCTCAGGAAACCCCATCTCCGACCAACCTGGTGAACGGGCAGATTGTCGCCAATTTTCAGGATGTGAACTCGACTGTACCCACCCCGTTTACCGGGAACCTGGCCAATTCCGCGATCCTGACGAATCGTCCTGGCTGCCAGGCGGCCACCACCGCAATAGGCGGCGGAACGATTTCGGATGGTGCAGCATACTCCGGCATCTTCCCCACTGGCCAGATTCCGCTCGCATGTATGGACCCCACCGCGGTTGATCTGCTGCAGCTTATTCCCAGTGCTCCAGCCGGCTTTAATCTGATCAGCACCGTCCCCACCGAGGGCATTCGCGGCGACCAGTTCACGGTTAAAATTGACCACCGGATCAATGACAAGCAAAACCTGAGCATCTATTACTACTTCAATGACGACCGGACGCATCAGCCCTTCTCCAATTTCGAACTGGCGGGCGCCAACGTCCCCGGCTTTGGCAGCATTCTGGCGGAACGCTTCCAGCAGTGGAACATTACCCACACCTGGACCCTCAGCAGCAGCACGGTGAATGAGTTCCGTTTCAATTACAACCGCGAGGGGCAGGAGACATTCCAGCATCCGGCAAATACTTCGCTGGTGCAACAGAGCTGCCCTTCGGCTCCCACTTGGTTAACCACGGTCACCGGCACAGTGCCTTGTTTTTATGGCGACAGTTCCTCCGATCCGAACGGCAGCCTCTACGGCATACATCCGTCTCTTGGCGCAGGTCGCGAGGGCCTTCCCTTCATCTCCGTTTCGGGGGGATTCTCCATGGGCAACGATTCGGAAGGCGAACTTCCTCAGGTGGGGAATTCTTTTCAGTGGTCAGATGACCTGACCAAGGTTTCGGGCAACCATACCTTTAAGTTTGGCGCGGACTTTCGCCGCCAGCAGTTTAACCAATTCTATTACTACAACGTGAACGGAACCTTCGATTATTACGGCGGTGGGCAGAACGACCCTGTCGCCTGCTACAACTATGATCCCGTCGCGATGCAATGCAACAGTGAGAATCTTTACGCTGGCTATCTTCTTGGCCTCCCCGATTCATTCTATGAAGGATCGGCTCAAGTCGAATACGTCCGCAACAATGGTCTCTACCTGTTTGCGCAGGATAGCTGGAAGATAAAGCCGAATCTGACTTTGAACTACGGGTTTCGATGGGAGTTGAACACTCCGCTGGCGGACAAGGCCCAGCACGTCGAGACTTTTCGCCCCGGCCAATCCTCTACGGTCTACCCTTGTGGCGGCCCGAATACCGATTGCACGTCGCAAGACGCGATCGGATTGGTGGTTCCGGGTGACTCTGGCGTTCCTGCCGGCATGACGCAAACCTATTACAAGGCGTTTGCTCCCCGCATCGGCATTGCCTGGAGCCCGGGCAGTTCCGGCAAGACCAGCATTCGCGCTGGCTGGGGGCTCTTCTACAACCCCATCGAACAGCTCGTGCTCGCACAATTCGGCGCTGAACCGCCCTTTGGCGGGAGCACTACCGTCAATGAGACGCAGTTTAACCTGCCTTTCCTGGGCCAGGACGGCGCTACCACTTATCTGAATCCGTTTAACGGAGTCATCACTCCCAAACGAGGAAACACTCAGGATTGGGCGACATTCGAGCCGATCGATCTGTTTGGCGATTTCCAGCCGCACATGCGTTCGCAGTATTCCGCCCAGTACAACTTGACCATCCAGCGCGAGTTAGCTAAAGACACGAAGCTGGAGGTCGGCTACGTGGGATCGCAAGGGCACCGCCTGTTGGCAACGCATGACATCAATTACTCGAATCCGCAGACTTGCGTGGATATCACTGCCATCGCAACGGCGAATCCTAACAACGTTACAGATGGCATTGGCGATCTGGTCAGTTGCGGCCAATTCGGAGAAGACGCACCGTACGTTGTCACAGTCCCGAGCGGATTCACCAGTTCCGCGGGCGGGGGTTTCCATATGCCCAACGGCACGGTTGTCGCCGGATCAGGCCAAACGTTGAACTTTGTAGGGCTGCGCCCATACTCGTCGCCGCAGTGCAATCCAACGACCGGAGCCGGATGTCCTGCCAGCGGCATTCCGGTGTTCACCAGCATCTTCGCTCAGGACACGATTGCCAGTTCGGCCTATAACTCTTTGCAGGTATCGTTGGAGAAACGGTTTGCGCGCGGGCTTCAATTTACCGCAGCCTATACCTGGAGTAAGTCCATCGACGAAGCCTCTAGCTTCGAAGGAATATTGGATCCGCTGCCGGGCGCTCATAATTATGGGCCGTCGCTCTTCGACGCGCGTCACCGCTTTGTCATTAGCTACTACTGGGAACCGCCGATTAGAAAGTACAGCGGCGTTGCCGGGAAACTGCTCGACAACTGGGCGGTGTCGGGGGTTACGACTTACCAGACAGGATTTCCGATTCGCATCACGTCATCCTCCGACAATGAGCTGATGAACAGCGCGGACTTCGAGTATCCGGGCGAGCCCAACCAGATCGCTGCCTTCTCGTGGCAAAGGCCGCAAAGCAACAGCAATTACTATTTCAACAACAGCTCGATTTTCAGTGAGTCCGGGATCTTTGGTACTGTCGGCAACGCGCCGCGCACGATCTGCTGCGGCCCAGGCATCAGCGAAACTGATTTTGCCGTCATGAAAAACATTCCGGTCAACGAGCGTACGCGCTTCGAATTTCGCGCCGAGCTATTCAACGTCTTCAATCACACACAGTTCTATAACCCGGACGGCAACATTACTGACGGTTCTCAGTTTGGCCAGGTCACCCAGGTCAAAGACCCACGTCTGGCGCAGTTTGCATTGAAGTTTTACTTCTAGCTTGAAAGAACAGTACAACAAACGAATCCACGGGCGGTTCATCCCGCCCAGGGTCTAATCTAATGGCCGATCCGGCCTGAGTCTTATTGGAGATCACGATGTACCCCGCATTGCAAAAAGAGCTCGACACGTTCGAGCGCCGCACTCCGAAGTCCGCCGAAGCGCATAAGAAGAACTTGAAGCGTCTGCCCTTGGGCGTGGCTAGTAACTACCGCGCTTATGATCCGTATCCGATTTTTGTGTCTGAGGCATCGGGCAGCAAGTTCAGCGATCTTGATGGTAACGAATATATCGACCACAATCTATGTTTTGGAACGCTCATGGCGGGGCATTCGCATCCGGCCGTGATCAAAGCCGTGGAGGGGCGACTGCACAAGGGCACCGCTTACGGCATGCCGCACAACCTGGAATGGGAACTGGCGGAAGAAATCTGCACGCGTTTTCCTATCGAGATGTGCCGCTTCGGCAACAGCGGCACGGAAGCCACCATGCACACCATTCGTCTTGCCCGCGCCGCGACTGGACGCGACAAAATCATCAAGTTTGAAGGTGGCTACCACGGACTGCACGATGCAGCGCTGGTAAGCGTGAAACCTCATCCGCCGGCCGACGATTTCGGCGATATCAAGAATCCGAAACCTGTGTCGGGCGGGGCCGGTGTGCCGAAGACGAGCATCGCAAATGTGCTGATTGCTACGTTCAATGATCTGGAAACGGTGGAACGCCGGTTCAGAGAGAATCCGAATGAAGTGGCGGCCATCATCCTGGAACCGATCATGATGAACGTTGGCCTCTGCATGCCGGAGAAAGGATTTCTGGAAGGGCTGCGGGCGCTCTGCGATAAGTACGGCGCGCTGCTGATCTTCGACGAAGTCAAGACGGGCGCAAAACTCTGCTGGGGCGGCGCTTCGGAATACTTTGGCGTGGCGCCGGATATGATTTGCCTGGCGAAGTCGATTGGCGGCGGATTCCCTCTGGCGGCGTTCGGCGCGCATAAGCGAGTCATGGGTTTGATCTCGGACCACAGAGTGTTCCACGGCGGCACTTATAACACGAACCCGATTTCGATGGCGGCGGGTATTGCGACTTTCCGCGAAGTCCTTACCCGGGATAACTACACGCTCATCGGGAGGCTTAGCAGCAAGCTCGTCGATGGATATAAGAAGACGGTCGCTAAAGTCGGCTTGCAGGGGTACATTGCGAGCGCGGGCGCGAACGGCGCGCTGATGTTGTATCCGAAGGAGATTCGCAACTACCGCGACTGGCTGCCGATCGATGTGGATTTGTGGCGGCATTACTGGTTCGGCATGGTGAATCGCGGCGTCATGGCGCAGCCTTATTGGTGGGATGAGCAGTGGACGATCTCGGTGCAGCACACCGACGCCGACATCGATCAGCACCTGGCGGCATTTGCCGATGTTGCCGAATCGCTGGCAGCGGCGCAACACGAGCGCTTGGGAGCGGTGGCAACGCACTAGTCAAATCGGGTCATCTTGCCATCGGGTCATCGGGAGATTGAAAACCCGAGATCCGGGCGGGGCAGATGGCCCGATCACCCGGTGACCCGATAATCCGATGACTTCTGATCCTAACCAGCCGCACCTAAAACGCGTCCTTGGACGCTTTGACTTAGTGTTGTTGTTTGTCGTTGCGGTTTTCAATCTCAACGTTGTCCCGAGCATTGCTGCCAACGGCGGCGTGACTGTCTGGCTTTGGATCATTTCGCTGCTCCTGTTCTTCTGGCCGCAGGGGATCGCGGTGATCGAACTCGCGCATCGCTACCCGGGCGAGGGCGGCGTGTATTTGTGGGCAAAGGAAGTATTTGGCGACTTTCACGGATTTTTATCGGGCTGGTGTTACTGGACGAATAACATGCTGTATGTGCCGACGGTGATGTTGTATTTCGTCGGAGTGACAGTGTTTGCGATGGGCGCGGGGCACGCGGCGCTCGCAGACAATAAGACCTTCGCAATGGCCGCTTCCGTGTCGCTACTGGTGCTGTTGACGCTCGTGAACATTGTCGGACTGGGCGTGGGAAAGTGGCTCAACAACCTGGGCGCCATTGGAACGTTCATCGCGGCTGCGGTTCTGATCGGTTTGGGCTTCACGGTCTGGTCGCGTTTTGGCACGACCGTAACATCCGCTGATTTTCGGATTCCGCCGGATCCGCGGTTCGTTCTGAATTCGTTCGGTGTGATTTGCTTCGGCCTGGTGGGCCTTGAACTGGCTTCGGTGATGGGGGATGAAATCAAGGATCCGCAGAAAACATTGCCGGGCGCGGTGGCATGGGGCGGCGTGATTTCCGGGTTGCTTTATATCGGAGCGACGCTGACTCTGCTGGTTGCGGTCGGCAAGAATGACATTAGCGTGTTGCAGGGCATTGTTCAGGCCGTGAGCCATATGGCCGGCAAAGTCGGCGTGGCGTGGATCGTTACCCCGTTTGCGTTGCTGCTGAGCCTGTCGATCGCGGGGATTGGTTCGGCTTGGATGGGCGGATCGGCGCGAATCCCTTTTGTTGCCGGACTTGATTCGTACATGCCCTCGTGGCTCGGCAGAGTTCATCCTAAGTATAGAACGCCCTACGCAGCGCTGATCGTGCAGGCGATCGTATCGCTTATCTTGATCGTCATCAATTTCTACGCCTCGGGCGGGGTGCAGGAAGCCTTTCAGACCATGCTTTCCCTCGCGGTCGTTCTGCAACTGGTGCCGTTCCTGTATGTATTTGCGGCGCTGCTGAAATTTGGCGTGAGGGGCGAGTTGTCCGGCGGGCGCTATGGCCGCGGCAAGCTGATTGTTTCCGGAGTCTGCGGTTTCGTGACCACGGCGCTGGGAATCGTATTGGCGTTTTTTCCGGCCAAGCAGATTACTTCGGTCTGGAGGTATGAGGCGAAGATGTCCGGCTTTACGCTGTTTTTTCTGGTGCTGGCCGCATTCTTCTTTTTTGTTTACGGGCGGCTGAAACCACCGCAGGCAGCGGTGGTTAAATAGAAGTGACTTCCGGAGGACTTATGCCTGGTAGAGTTACAACTGATGTCAAGACTTATTCGATGCTGATTAATGGCGAGTGGCTTGCGAGCAAGACGAACAAGACGTTTCCCGTCTATGATCCGTCAACCGAAGAGGTGATCGCCCAGGTTCCCGACGCGAACGCTGACGACGTTAACCGCGCGGTCGCGGCTGCCAAGGCCGCGTTTGAGGAAGGTCCGTGGGCGACCAGCACGGCGCAGGAACGTGGGCGCGTTCTTTTTCGCCTAGCCGAGAAGGTGCGCCAGAACCTGTCCATGCTCGCCGAGCTCGAATGCCGCAACTCGGGCAAGCCCATTGTTGAGGCTGAGTTCGACATCACCGACGTGGCCACGTGCTTCGAATACTATGGCGGGCTGGCGACGAAGGTCGTCGGCTATGTGAATCCCGTTCCGGACAACGCGATGAGCCTCTCGCTGAAAGAGCCGATGGGCGTCGCCGGCCAGATTATTCCCTGGAATTATCCATTGATGATGGCGGCGTGGAAACTGGCTCCCGCACTGGCTGCGGGATGCACTTGTGTGCTTAAGCCGGCGGAGCAGACGCCGCTCACAGTGCTTGAACTCGCGAAGTGGTTCGACGAAGTTGGTCTGCCGAAGGGCGTGGTCAACGTCATCACTGGTTTTGGCGAAACGTGCGGCTCGCCGCTGGTCAAGCATCCGGACGTGAACAAGATTGCGTTTACCGGATCGGCCGCGGTGGGCAAGGTGATTGTGAAAGAGGCCGCCGATACCGTGAAGCGGGTGACGCTTGAACTGGGCGGTAAGTCGCCTAACATATTCTTTGCCGATGCCGACTTCGAAGCCGCTATCGATGGAGCGCTGTTTGGCGTCTTCATCAATCAGGGAGAAGTCTGTTCAGCCGGCAGTCGCATCTTGGTGCAGAAATCGATTTACAACAAGTTTGTGGAAGCGATGGCCGAGAAAGCGAAGCAGATAAAGATTGGTCCGCCGCTGGAACGCGACACCAAGATGGGAGCGCTGGTCTCGAAAGAACAATACGACCGCGTTTGTTCGTATCTCGAGATTGGCAAGAAAGAAGCGAAAGTAGCTGCGGGCGGCGGCCGCGCCGAGAATTTCGCTAAGGGTTACTATGTGCAGCCGACTATCTTCTATAACGTCGATAACAACGCTCGCATCGCGCGAGAGGAGATCTTTGGACCAGTCGCTACCGTGATTCCGTTTAATGACGAGAAAGACGCGCTGAAGATCGCGAACGACACGCCCTACGGGCTGGCCGCCGCCGTTTGGACGCGCGACATTTTCAAGGCCATGCGCGCGGTGAAGGCGTTGCGTGCGGGCATCGTGTGGGTGAACCACATGCAGCCTACTTATGTCGAAGCGCCGTGGGGAGGCTACAAGCAATCGGGCTTTGGTCGCGAACTTGGGCCGTGGGGCATCGAAGAATATCTCGAAACCAAGCAGGTGTACATCAATTTGAACGAAAGTCCGATCGGCTGGTACTGAGATGCAGTTGCCAGTCGTCAGTTGCCAGTCAGGATCGACCTTGGCGCGCCGGCAGGCACTAACTGAGAGCTGATCGCTGAGAACTTAACTATGTCCACTATTCGACTGCGCACACCTATTCCCGGACCTCGTTCGCAGGCACTGATGAAGCGGCGGAATGCTGCTGTTGTGCAAGCGGTCTATCACGCCACGCCGATCTTCGTTGCCAACGCGGAAGGCGCGGTGGTCGAAGACGTTGACGGCAACCGCCTGATTGATTTTGCGGGCGGCATCGGCTGCCTCAACACAGGACATCGCGCTCCGGCCGTGGTTGAAGCGGTGCGCCGCCAACTCGATCGCTTCCTGCACACCAGCTTCAACGTTTTGCCCTACGAAAGCTACATCGCCGTCTGCGAAAAGTTGAACGCGCTGGCGCCGGGCAAGGGCCCGAAGAAGACCATACTCGTCAACACGGGAGCGGAAGCCGTCGAGAATGCGATCAAGATCGCGCGCTGTCACACGAAGAGGCCCGCGATCATCTGCTTTGAAGACGCATTCCATGGCCGCACTTATATGGCGATGGCCGCGACCAGTAAGACGCATCCTTACAAAGCGGGATTCGAGCCGTTTCCGAGTGAGGTATATCGTATCCCGTACGCGTATTGCTTTCGCTGCTCGTATTCGATGAAGTATCCGTCCTGCGACGTGCACTGCGCGCGGCACATTGAAGACACGTTCAAGCGGGTAGTGGCGGCGGAATCCGTGGCGGCGGTGATCGTCGAGCCGATTCTGGGCGAAGGCGGATTCGTTACTCCTCCGGCGGAGTTTTATCCAACTCTCGGCGCGATCTGTCGCAAACGCGGCATTCTGCTGATCGCCGACGAAGTGCAGACTGGATTCGCGCGTACCGGCGCGATGTTCGCCTGCGAGCGACTGGGGCTCGAACCCGACCTGGTCACGATGGCGAAGTCACTGACTGGCGGCTTGCCCATGGCCGCGGTCACGGGACGGGCCGAAATCATGGACGCGCCCGGCGCCGGCCAACTCGGCGGCACGTTCGCGGGTAATCCATTGGCTTGCGAAGCGGCGCTGGCTGTGCTTGAGATCATCGCAAAAGAAAACCTCTGCGCGCGCGCCAACGAGCTTGGCGACCGTTTCCGCAAGTGCGCGGCGAGGTGGCAGGCGCAGTGGGAACTGGTCGGCGATGTGCGGGGACTGGGCGCCATGCAAGCGCTGGAGCTCGTACGCTCAAAGGCTACGCGCGAGCCGGCTGACGAAGAGACCCAACAAGTGTCACAATACTGTTACGAACACGGTTTGGTGACGATCACCGCCGGATCGTACAGCAACGTGATTCGCCTGCTCATGCCGCTGGTCATCACCGACGCACAGATGGATGAAGCGCTGGACGTGCTCGAAGCCGCGCTGGCGCACGCTGCCGAAAAGAGGGGCGCGTTGACGGCTCAACTCACGTAGGGACAGCCGCTCTCGTCTGTCCAAGCCGAGGGTAGACTCGACGGAGGGGGTGTGCGCAATGAGAGGCCTCACCACAGAGTCACAGAGCCACAGAGAAACCGATGAACAGCGGGACCCTCGAACCAGTGCGATCATCGGAGCAGCCATTGAGGTGCATCGCCATCTCGGTCCTGGGTTGTTGGAGTCCGCTTATGAAGAGTGCCTGTGCCACGAGTTGCATCTGTGCGGGCTGGCTTTCGAGCGTCAGGTTGAACTTCCAGTTTCATACAAAGGCCTTCAGCTCGACTGTGGATACCGGATCGATTTGATCGTGCAGAAGCAAGTGGTTTTGGAGCTGAAGGCGATCGAGAGAATTCTGCCGATCCATCAGGCACAATTGCTCACGTACATGAAGCTATCGCGGATGCGCGTTGGACTCCTAATTAATTTCAACGTGCCGCTACTGACCCAGGGGATCGTCCGTAGAGTTTTATAGCTTTCTCTGCGTCTCTGTGACTCTGTGGTGACAATCTTAGATTGAAACGAGGGAGCAATGACTACGGCTATAACTTCCCCTGCCATGACCGGCCAAGAAATGGTCGATCTTACCAAGAAACACACACTGTTTGAGTGGTCGGCACAATCCAAGGTCGATCCCATTCCGGTGGCGCGGGCGAAGGGCATTTATTTCTGGACGCCGGAGGGAAAGCGCTTCATCGACTTCAACAGCCAGTTGATGTCGGTGAACATTGGACACGGCGATGAACGTGTCATCCGGGCAATTACCGAGCAGGCGTCGGTACTGGCCTATGCCAATCCGTTCATGGCTACGGAGCCGCGGGCGCGGCTGGGAGCGAAGCTGGCGGAGATCGCTCCGGGCGATATTGACACGTTCTTCTTTACCAATGGCGGCGCTGAAGCCAACGAGAACGCCATCAAGATCGCCCGCTTCTTCACCGGACGTCAAAAGATCATGGCTCGTTATCGCTCGTATCACGGCGCTACGGCCGGGGCGATCAGCATTACGGGCGATCCTCGGCGATGGGCGGCTGAGCCTGGGATTCCGGGCGTGGTGCGCGTGCTTGATCCTTATCACGGCATTGAACGCGGATGGGAATCGGCCGAAACTTCGCTGACCATGATCGAGGAGATCATCCAACTGGAAGGGCCGCACATGATTGCCGCGTTCATTCTGGAGACGGTGGTTGGGACGAACGGCATTCTTATTCCGCCGGATGGATATCTGGAAGGAGTTCGGGCACTTTGCGACAAGTACGGGATTCTGATGATCGCCGACGAAGTGATGTCCGGTTTTGGCCGCACCGGCGCGTGGTTTGCGGTGGATCACTGGAAAGTTGTTCCCGATCTGCTGTGCATGGCGAAGGGACTTACGTCGAGTTACATTCCTCTGGGCGCTGTCGGCATGAGGCGACATATTGCTAAGCACTTCGACGACAATGTGTTCTATGGAGGACTTACTTACAACAGTCATCCTATGGGCTGCGCTACGGCGCTGGCGACTATTAGAGTCTACGAGGAAGATAATTTGATCGAAAACGCTCGTAAGATGGGCGCGATCATGAAGGCGCTGGGTACGGAGTTACAGTCGAAACACCGGTCGGTGGGCGCAGTGCGTTCTATTGGACTGTTCGGCATCGTCGAGCTGATCCGGGACCGCAAAACACGGCAGCCTATGGCTCCATTCAACGGCAGCTCGGAAGAGATGGTCGCGCTGGGGAAATTCTTCCGGGAGAACGGGCTTTATACTTTGGTTCGCTGGAATACCTTCTACACGAATCCTCCGCTGTGCATCAACGAGCAGCAGATGCGGGAGGCGTTTGCGATCATTGACAAGGGGCTGGAGATTACGGATCGGGCGGTTAGGGAGTAGTTCTCAGCTCCCGGTTCTCAGTTCTCAGTTGAGGTCTTTTATATAGGTCTTTCGCTGCGCTCAGGATTACAGTGTGGATTTATGCCGTGAACTTGCGGGACGCTGGCGCTAGCGCCAGCTACGCTGCTGACTGTCGGAGGGGGAAACTACCATGGGGACGTGGTGGGCCTTGGTGGCGTGATCGTTGATCACGGTTGCGGCCTGAGTGCGGAGGTTGCCGGCCTTGGCGTCGAAGTCCAGCGTGCTGACGCTGTGTTCGCACTGCGTGCAGGTGAACTTCATGCCGCCCTTGATGCGCTGGATTCTGTAAGCTTTCACTGCATTGATTGTAGTCCCTTTGCAAGCGGGGGTGGGCACGCGTTGGTTGGGCAGCGAAAGTAACACGATCGTTAGCCTAGATTTGCCGAGAGTATGACAGCTGCCAAGCTGTGTTGGGTTTGGACGGGCGAGGACGCCCGTCGCTACACTTGCCTTTATTTTGCCAGGCGATTGTATTTCTTCAGGACTTCGCGCAGACGGTCGTGCGGAAGGGCTATGGCGGTATGGTCGTCGATGCCGGTCATAGTTTCGGCGGCTATCATGGCGTTGATTACGGCTTCTTCGGTGGCCTGGACGGTGGCCAGGAATAAGGGGTCCAGGCTGTCGTTGGGCAACATTTTCAGGTCGTGGACTCCCTTGGGAGACGCCGCTCCCGGATTCGCCGTGGAGAAGGCTATGAAGATGTCGCCAGAACCGTCGCCGGAGTAACTGCCGTCCCGGCCCAGGCCGAGAGACGCTTTGCGGGCGAGGCGCCGCAGTTGCGTGGGGATGAGCGGTGCGTCGGTGGCGACGACGATGATGATTGAGCCGACGTCATCTTTCCAGACCGTGTGTTCGGGAATTTCCTTGCCCACGGGGACGCCGGCGATGCGCAGTTGATCGCGTTGCCCGTAGTTACACTGCACTAACACGCCGATCGTATATCCTCCTGCTTTTGGGTCGAGCACACGCGAAGATGTTCCGATCCCTCCTTTGAATTCGTTGCAGATCATGCCGGTTCCACCGCCTACGTTGCCCTCTTCTACCGGGCCGCCGTGCGCGGACTCCAGTGCCTGGAAGACGTGCTCGGGCTTCACGTGGAATCCGTTGATGTCGTTGAGATAGCCGTCCCAGGTTTCGGCAACCACGGGCAAGGACCACCAGTAGTCTTCCATGTCGGGCTCGCCGCGCTTCACCTTCCAGGCGATGACGGCGTCGCGCACCACGCCTACGCTGTGGGTGTTGGTGATCATGATGGGGCCGTCGAGAAAGCCGGAGTCTTCGAGCCAGGTGGTTCCAGTCATCTCGCCGTTGCCGTTGAGCGTGAACCAGGCGCCGAAGACGGAGTCGTTCGCGTCCTTTCCACGCGGATGGATGGCGGTGACACCGGTGCGGACGGGACCTTCTCCCACTTTTAGCTTGCCGCTGCCGGAAATTAGAGTGGTGTGCCCCACCTCTACACCTTTGACGTCGGTGATGGCGTTGTTGGCGCCAGGTGTGCCGTCGAAGGGGACGCCCAGGTCGCGGGCTCGGGGCTTGGCTTGCGCTTGGGCGAGAGTGCCAGCGCAGAGAAGAGCGCAGAGAAGTGCGGCGCGGAACGGGAGTGCTCGAAATCGCAGCATAGGTGTTTGCCGATCGTCTATTTGACGATCGTTTAATCGATAGATCGCTTGATCGATGGATCGTTCGATCGAATGGAGTATCGGCGGAAGTATAAAGCATGGAGGTGTTGGTTTAGAATCCTGCTATCAAAGGCTTTCTGGTCAGGAGATGAAATGGAGAACTGGAAGCGGGCGGTGATTGCGGGATCGGTGGGAGCGGCGGCCATGCTGCTGATGAAGGGGAAACGTCCGGCGGCGGTGCTGGTGGGAGGGGTGGGATTGGCGGTGCTGGCGTCGGAGTATCCGAATCAGTTTGGACGGATTCGCGAAGAGCTGCCTTCGTATGTGCGGCAGGGAACGCAGTTTCTGGAGCTGGCGATGAGAATCGGCGGCAAGATCGAGGAGTTGGCGGAAAAACGCGCGGCGCGGGCATTTGAGGAGTTGGGGGAATACTAGCTCTTCACCCTTCGTCGTTCGCTGTTCGCAGTGCCGAGTATAGCGATGGGCGAGCAGTGAATAGCGAACCGCGGTTTTACTCGATTCCCAGTTGTTTGCGGGCTTCGGGGGTTAGGCGTTCGGGAGTCCAGGGTGGTTCCCAGACGACGTTGACGTTGGCATTGCGGACGCCGGGAAGTTGCTCGACTCGGGACTTAACTTGCGCGCTGATGTTGACGTGCTCGGGGCAGCCTTGGGCGGTGAGGGTCATATCGACGGTGACATCCTGCTGACCTTCGGGTGCTTCGTCGAAGCGGACGTCATAGATCAGGCCGAGATCGACGATGTTGACGGGGATTTCGGGATCGTAACACTGCCGGAGTGCGTTCAGAACGTCGTCTTGGACGATGGGCATGAGTTTCCTTTAGGGCTCACTGAATACTTAGAGCTGCAATGCTAAAGTGCTTGCTCATAATTCTATAGCGAATTCAAGGTTCGCTGTGATCACAGGCAGCTGCCGAACTGCGCTCGGCTCGGACGGGCGAGACGCCCGTCCCTCCACGAAGGGATGTGGTTCTTAGATCATGGCCATCGATCCGGGGTTTCAGAAAAAACTGCAGATCTTTCTAGCGGCCGCCATTGTGCTTGCGGGCCTGCGGGCGGCGTACGTTGTGTACGAGCGGCGCGCAGCGATGAAGGAAGACGCCAAGCCTACGCAGGAAACTCCGCTGAACGCGGACTACTACGTCACGCCGAAGAAGTTGCATCCTTATGACCTGAAGTCGGCGCGCCAGTTGACCGAGCAGCCGGTATGGGTAAAGGTCGGTTATCAACTCACTTACTATCCCTACGATGTTGCGCGGCACAAGACTGAGTTTGCGCATGAGGCGGGAACGCTGCTGCCTTTGCAGAAGCTTGCGATTCAGGACGTGGTGACCGATGTTTCTCCGGCGGCTCCGGGGATCAAGCAGGTGCTGGCGTGTTTTGCGTTGGAGGGCAGGAACTACGCGGCTCCGATTGCAGCGGAAAAGGGTGGCGACTTCAAGATTTACTCCGACGACGTTTTCTTCATCGAGGATCCACACGGGCTTTATAAGCATTGGAGTACAGATGTCTGGAAGGAGATTGACGCTCATGAAGTGCAAGCGGGGATGAGCGAGCTACAGGTAAGCTTCGCGATTGGGATGGGCGTGCCGGCGGGTTCGGGCGATTATGGTTCGCGCACTCTGCGCTACCCGAATGGCGGAAAGCCTCTTGCGATCACGTTCGAAAACGACAGAGCGGTTCGGATCAAGCCGGGGGCGTGAGCGTACAATTCCGTGCATGAAACGAGCACTCGGCGTTGTTCTTGTCTCTCTTCTATTGTGTTTCTTCAATTCTGCTGCAAGTCCTGCCGCAGGCTTTGCCGTGCCTCGCACCTTGCGCGTCGACTATTACCACACGGGGAACTCGCGCGAGCAATGGTTCAGCCTGGATCGGGTGGTGATGGAACCGCTGGAGTGGCCGGGGAATCTCAGCAAGGCCATCGATGAAAGTCAGTTGGGAAATTACCTGTTTGAAGTGCGCGAGCGCGGCAGCGGGAAGCTTTTGTACTCGCGCGGATTCAATTCCGTGTTTGGGGAATGGAAGACGACAGAGGAAGCGCTGCACGCGAACCGGACTTTTTCGGAGTCATTGCGCTTCCCCACTCCCGAGGCGCCGGTGGAAGTATCGGTGAAAGAGCGCGCTGGGAGCAGCGTCAGCGACGCGTGGAAGGAAATATGGAAGACGGTAGTCGATCCTAAGGACAAGTTCGTGGACCGGTCGCGTCCGCCGTCGCCGGGGGCGTTGCTGGAATTGCAGAAGATGGGCGATCCGGCGACGAAAGTCGATTTGCTGGTGCTGGGCGATGGTTACACGGCGGCGGAACGCGGCAAGTTCGAGAAAGACGCGGGGCGATTCATGGAGGCGCTATTTTCGACATCGCCGTTTCGCGAGCATCGGAAAGACTTCAACGTGTGGGGGCTGTGTCCGGCGGCGGAGGAGTCGGGCGTGTCGCGGCCTTCGAGCGGAATTTACCGGCGGTCGCCGGTGGGCTCGTCTTACGACACGTTCGGCACCGAGCGCTATGTGCTGACCACGGAGAACCGCGCATTGCGGGATGTGGCGTCGTTCGCGCCGTATGAGTTCATCGAAATTCTGGTAAACGGGCAGACCTACGGCGGCGGCGGAATTTTCAATCAGTACGCGACCGTGGCTATCGACAATCTGTGGGCGGGATACGTGGGTGTGCATGAGTTTGGACACCAGTTTGCCGGGCTGGCGGATGAGTATTACACGTCGGATGTGGCGTATCTGCCGCCGGAGAAGACGACCGAGCCGTGGGAGCCCAATGTGACCGCGTTGCTCGATCCGGCAAATTTGAAGTGGAACGATCTGGTCGCGGCGGGGACTCCGGTGCCGACGCCGTGGAACAAAGAAGAGTTCGATCGCTTTGAGCGGGACATCCAGCGGCAACGGAAAGAGCTGCGCGCGGCGGGAAAGCCTGAGGCGGAGATCGATGAACTTTTCCGCGCAGAGCGCGCGAAGGAAGACGCGATGCTTGGTTCCGAGAAGTACGCCGGGAAGATCGGAGCGTTCGAGGGCGCGAACTACGAGGCTAAGGGGTACTACCGTTCTGAAGTGGATTGCATCATGTTCACGCGGCATAAGACGTTCTGCGCGGTGTGCAGGCGGGCGATCGAGCGGGTGATTGGGATGTATACGGGATGAGAGCTTTGAACCGCAGAGGACGCTGAGTTCGCGGAGAAAATTCGTAGCTATTCCTCCGCTGCCATCCCGAGCGAAGCGAAGGATCTGCCTTTTTTGTTAGTACAGGAGACAACAGGTCCCTCGCTTGGCTCAGAATTACAGGTGGGAATTATGGCGCGGGCTTGCGGGACATGATACTAAGCGAGCGCGAACGAACTCGACTACCTCTGGCGTCACGTAGTTTGGCGGGTGGATCTCGAACGTGGGGCGGTCGATGACGGGCTTCAGCGAGACGCTTCCCCAATCTGGGTTCTTTGAGTTTTCGACGGAGTGCAGCAGAATGGCGTCCGCTCGGTCGAGAAAAGTTAGCGCGGAGGATTTGAAATCGGCGGTCTGTGGATCCAGCACGGTTAGATAGAGATCCGGTTTCAGGTAGCGCAGGATGCTGTTCGATTCGATGATGGCGTTTTGCGTCGCGGCGAGAATCTTGCGGATGCGCGGCATGGCGTCCGCCAGGCGGCCTGGCTGAGTGCGGACCCACCAGGAGTGATCGGCTCCGGCGGCGAGGAAGCGCGATGTGTCGGATTCGCCGGTGCGATCCTTTTCTTCCGACACAGCCCAGGAATGATCGTCCGAAGAAGGATCGTCCCAAGAACGATCGGCGGTGGCCCAGTCGCAGTCTCCGCCGTTCGCGGGGCGGACGCCGTGCCGGTGCTGAGTAATTTTCAGGGCGGTCCAGCGGAAGCCGGGCAGGGCAGCGATGAGACCGGCAACGACGCTGGTTTTTCCGACGTTACGCGCGTGTCCGCCGATGACGACGATGGGCATGAAAAAGCAGCTCTTGGCAATTCTTAAACTCAGCGGTTCTTCTTGGCCGATCGCGACACAAATGCCAGTTCCTTAAGATACTCTTTGACCGGGCGCGCCGGCGTTCCCCAGAAGACGATTCCCTTCCCGCGCAAAATCTTCTTCGGCAGGATGCCGCATTGGCCTCCTAGCATGGCTCCGGCTTCTACGTGGGCGTGATCGCCGATGCCCACTTGTCCGCCCATAATGACGTTGTCCTCGATGGTGACGCTACCGGAGAGGCCGGTTTGAGCGGCGATGACCACGTTCTCTCCGATCTGAACGTTGTGGCCGATGTGCACCAGGTTGTCGATCTTCGAGCCGCGGCGGATGCGCGTTTCATCGAGAGCGCCGCGATCGATGGTAGAGTTGGCGCCGATTTCTACATCGTCTTCGATTACCAGGCGGCCGAGTTGGGGGGATTGTTCGTAGCGTCCCGTTTCGAAATCGCGGACGTAGCCGAAACCTGCGCTGCCGAGAACTGCGCCAGCCTGTACGATGACGCGATCGCCGAGAGTTGTGCCTGGGTAGATGGTGACATTGGCATCGAGGTGGCAATGGATTCCGATGACAACGTTGTCGCCGATTACTGAACCAGAGCTGATCGCAGTTTCATCGCCTACCCTGACGTGTTCTCCCAGAATCGCGCGCGGGCCGATGGCTACGTTGTTGCCGATCGCGGCGGAAGCGGGAACGATGGCGGAGGGATGAATGACCGGGTTGCGGCCGGGGTCGCGGAGCAGCTTTGCAGCTCGCGCGAAGGTAAGCCGCGGCTGGGCGGAAATCAGAATGGGCTTGGAGACGGAACTCGCGGCAGCTGCAAATTCTCCGGCGATGAGGGCGGCCGCGGATGAGCGGAGCGCACCGTCTAGATACTGGGCGTCGTCCACGAAGATGAGACTGTGGGCGGTGGCGGATTGCAAGCTGGAGACGCTGGTTACAGTGATGGAACTGTCTCCGAGGAGACGGCAGCCGAGTTTCTCGGCTAGATAGCGCAGGGTTTGCTTCATGGTTCTCTATTGTCGCGTACTCAGTACCCAGTCGCCAGTACCCAGTACCCAGAGACTCAGGTCCGAATGCAGATCAAAGCCTAAAGGCCTATGCCTAATACAACGGCGGCTGGCCGGGCGGGCGCGTCTTCCAGCGGCGGTGCACCCACAGCCACTGGTCGGGATAGCGGCGAATTACGCCTTCGATGACTTTGGTGAATTTTGCGGTGTTGGCTACTGTGTCGGCCTCGTTGTCGCCGGTGCGAATTAACTCTACGGCGGGATCGAAGCGGAGGATGTATTTGCGCAGGGTCGAATCCCATACCGTAAAGCCGGGGACCACGGCGGCGTCGGTGCGCAGGGCGATGCGGGCCAGGCCGCTGGCTGTACAGGCGGGAATGCCGAAGAAATCTACGAACACTCCTTGCGGCGGAGTCATGTTGGTGTCCATTAGGATGCCGACGGTTTCGCCGGCGCGCATGGCTGAGAGCAGGCCGCGAACGAAATCGTCCTTGTCTACGGTGCGGTTGCCGTGCAGGGTGCGGTAGCGCTGAATTAACGCGTCGATGTAGGGATTATCGAGCGAGCGCATGACAATCGACAGCGGATGACCCTGCAGCGAGTGCGCGAAAGCGGAAAGCTCCCAGGCCCCGAGGTGTCCGGTAAGAAACAGAACGCCTTTGCCGCGAGCATAGGCGCGCTCGAAGTTTTCGAAGCCGTCATAGACGACGACGCGGGAAACATTTTCGCGGGTGTAGCGGGGAAAAAGGCAGACCTCGGCGAGTTGGCGTCCCAGGGAAATGAACTCGCCGCGAACCAGGCGGCGGCGCTCGTGCGGCGACATTTCAGGGAAGGCGAGAGTCAGGTTGCGCATGCCGACGCGACGCAGGCGCCGGTGAACCGCGTAGACCGTGAGCCCGAGCGTGATCCCGAGGGCGCGCGCCACCGAACGGGGGAGCAATCCCAGGATCTTGATCCAAGGCCAGACTAGAGCGTATTCAAGGCGTTCTCGCACGGTGAATCAGCACCCGGCGCCCAGTTCCCAGTAACCAGTTCTAGGCCCTGAATTGCAGAAAAGGAAAAGCGCTGGGTACTGGGTACTGAGAACTCGGTACTTCACTTTGCTGCCTGCTGGGCCCACTTGGCTAGCGTGCTCAAGAAGGGATACGCGGATTGGGGGGCTTCGATTTCTCCCTTGAGCGACGTTTTGAACGGGACCATGTGGCCGTAGAATTCGCGGGTGCTGCCTCTATCCTGCTTGATGACGGCGCCGGAGAGTTCGAGTCCGGCGAAGAGGCCGCGGGAGCGCGAGTAGGTTAGGACTTCCGCCCGCATCTTCCAATCGGTATCGGCGGCGGCGTGGCGACCGACGGGACCAGCGGCGGCGCTGGCATCGGCGCCGAGCTTGAACTGGCTGGAAAGCAGGTTATTCATGCCGTTCTTGTTCATGATCAGCATGACGACATCGGTTGCCTGGCCGCCGATCTGCAAGCCGAAACTGCCACCGCCGATGGTGAAGAAAGCGGGCGCGCTCCAGCCTTTTTCGGTGCGGCAACTGGCCACGCCTTTGCCATAACGGCCGCCGAAGACAAAACCTCCATTGAGCAGGGACGGAACCACGGCCACACATTCGGCCGAAGCGAGCACTTCTTCGGGGATACGCTGGTCTGGCGCGGCCTGGATTTCATCGAGCACCGTGCCAGCGGCCTCGATTCGTCCGGACGCCTTGGTGTTGGCCTCCGCGGACTTGCTGTCTTCATCGGCGGAAAGAATCGTTGTTTGGAAACATGTCAGGAAACAAACGAGCAGCAGAACGATGAGATTTCGCATCATGCCTCACTTGGGAGATGGAATGTGGACTCTGTTGTCCCTAATTCTATTCGATGCGGGGCGCGAAGCGGGGAAAACTGGGGGAGTGATCAGGGTGAGTCAGGGGGCAAGGCCAGGTTTCAAGGTTTCAGAGTTTCAGAGTTTCAGAGATTTCAAGGTTTCAAAGAATTCCGCAGCGAGGCTCGATGTCTTTCAAGTTCGAATGAAGGCAAAAAAATGCGGGGCTGAAATCGGCGACCCTAATCTCCGTTTCCAGCCCCGTCTCCCAGGTTCTGTGGTAGGTGAGGCGAGTATGCGGCAGGTGCGAAAAGCGGGCAAGATTACGAGGGTCACAGTACCTTGGTAACCGTGAACGGCCCGATCAGTTCTAGAACGCACTTCACGAATGAATCTGAAAAGGACCGCAGTCTTTGGTGAAGGGATATTTTCAACAATTGCCCAGAGCGGGCCCAAGCCGATGACCTTCGTTACCAAGGGGGCGAGTTACCAGTGCCGGCACTCCATAGCGGTCTGCGAGACTTGAACGAGCATTCTTCGGAATTTGGCCCGACGCACATCGGACCGTGGTTTGATATCCCGATAGGACGGAGTCATCTGTGAGCACTGGAACAATGCCGGCCCAAATTAAGATTTCTCCCGAGGCTGGGGCGGAACACTCAAAGGGACCACTCGCGAACATTAGCCGGCAGTGGTATTTCTCCTTCTTCTTCGTTTCCGGATTTTGCAGCATTCTCTACGAGCTGATCTGGCTTCGCCTCGCCATGGCGCAATTCGGGGTCACCACGGCCATGGTGTCGATCGTGCTCTCGAGTTTCATGGCAGGATTGGGGCTGGGTTCCTGGGCCGCTGGGCACTTCGTGCGCAAGTACGCTCGGCGTCTGCAGTCTCCTCCTTTGCAGTTTTATGCCATTACCGAGTTGTTGATTGGCTGTTCCGCGGTCGTTGTGCCAGGGGCATTCGTGCTGGGGCGCTCTGTGCTCGAGCACCTGGGAAACGGGCTGGCGCTGTCCTCGTCGGGCTACTACGTGGTGGCCGGAGTGTGGATCGCGTGCAGTCTGATTCCGTGGTGCGCCTGCATGGGGGCTACGATTCCGCTGGGCATGTTTGCCATCCGTAGCGAAACGGGCATCGAGTCGCGGCGCTCGTTCAGCTTTTTTTATCTCGCGAATGTGCTGGGGGCGGTGGCGGGAGCGGTCGTTCCCCTGCTATTGATCGAGGTCTTTGGTTTTAGCGGGACCCTGCGAGTTGGGATGTTGCTCAATTTTGCGATCTGCGGCACTGCCCTTGTTGTTGCCCGGAAGCAAAAGCCGCAAGCGGGACTCCACCACGAGCCGGATGCCGGCGGCAAATCCGCCATTGCCTGGCGCGAGATTCTGGGAAGCGGCACGCTCTGGTTGCTCTTCGCCACCGGACTGACCAGCATGGGGATGGAGGTGGTCTGGTCGAGGCAGTTCACATTCTATGTCGGCACATTTGTCTATTCCTTCGCAGCCATTCTCGGCATCTACCTGGGGGCTACGTTCATTGGATCGACCGTGTACCGCGTTTGGAGCCGCCGGCACAGTAACGAGGGAACACTGGTATGGCTGTTCGTCTGGCTGGTGTCTTTACTCCCTCTGCTCGCCGCCGACTCGCGCCTGGGGATTTATGGGTGGCTACGCGTGCCCTTGGGTATCGCGGCATTCAGCGGTCTTCTGGGATTTCTGACTCCGAGGCTGGTAGACCGCTTTTCGGCGGGCGACCCCAACCGGGCGGGAGTGGGTTACGCGGTCAACGTTGCCGGCTGTATCTTGGGCCCGCTGGTTGCCGGATTCTTGTTGTTGCCGAATCTCCCTGAGCGCTACGCCCTGGTAACGCTGGCTTTGCCCTGGTTGCTGGTTGCTCTGTCGTTCCTGCTCTTCCGCCAGCCGGGAAAGGCGCCACGTTTTACAGCGCAGAGGGCCACCGCCTCCGCCCTGATTTTATTGGCGTCGTTCGCTTTGATCTTTATGACGCGGAGCTACGATCGGGCCATGCCCAAGACGCAGGTACTCCGGGATAGCACGGCCACTGTAGTCGCGTATGGCCATGAAATGGCCAAGGGTCTGTACGTGAACGGCGTAGGCATGACCGTCTTGACGCCCGTCACCAAAATGATGGCTTCCCTGCCCCTGGCGTTCCTGAATCATCCGCCCCAGAATGCCCTGGTCATCTGTTTCGGCATGGGTACCACTCATCGCTCCATGTTGTCCTGGGGGATTGACTCCACTGCGGTAGAGCTGGTTCCCAGTGTTCCCAAACTTTTCTGGTACTTCCACGCCGATGGCCCTGAGTTGCTGAAATCTCCGCGCTCCCACGTCGTAATCGACGACGGCCGGCGTTTTCTTGAGCGCACGGCCGGGCAGTACGATGTGATCGTGATTGATCCGCCCCCGCCCATCGGGGCCGCTGGATCAAGCCTGCTATACTCGCGCGAGTTCTATTCCGCCGCGAAGAAGCACTTGCGCCCGGGCGGCATCCTGCAGCAATGGTTCCCTGGCGGAGATCTGGCGACGACTGCCGCCATTGCGCGTGCCCTGAAAGAGTCATTCCCCTACGTCCGCGCGTTTAATTCCCCGCTGGTCCAATATGGCATCCACTACCTTGCCAGCAACCAGCCTATCCCGAATCGCACAGCCACTGAGCTGGCAGCCCACATGCCGGCGAGTGCGGCCGCGGACCTGGTGGAATGGGGACCGTTTCCGACCGCGGAGCAGCAATTTGACAGCGTCCTGAAGCGAGAACTTCCGATCGATTGGGTGATCGCCGTGGATCCAAACGCGTCCACCATGCAGGACGACCGGCCAGTCAACGAATACTACCTGCTGCGTGACGCGCGCGCGGGGCTGCGATCGCAATAGGATGGACGTTCCGGCCAAGGGTTGCTAATCCAGATCTTGTGAATCCAAATCGGCTTTGCTCCAGCGATGCACGTGATCTGGCACAATTTCAGTTGCCATCAGACATGGATTTGAATTGTTGTCGCAAAAAGGCGTGCGTGTTGAAGGGACCAAAGCAGTAATTTCAGTGAATTTCAGGGCCTACGGCCAACTCACATTCAATAGCAATTCCCTGAAGAGAGTTTTTTCAACAGCCGCAGGCGCTTTTTCGAGTTATTTCACAGCCGCCATTGTTCGGGCCGGAGCTTCACGTCGCGCGACAAAGCTGGCCCTGCGTACTACGCGAACTACGCCTACTTCGCGGTTACCAGCGAATGCGTGATGGCATGGACCGACAGGGCGATGCGGTTCTGCACGCCGACTTTGCGCATCAGTTTCGCAACGTGCGCTTTCACGGTGCGCTCTTCGATGCCGAGGGCTGATCCGATTTCTTTGTTGGAGCGGCCGGCAACCAGCATCTCCAGAACTTCCTTCTCGCGGTCGGTAAAGGTAATGCGTCCGGCGGGGAAGATGCGGCCCGGGGAGGCGCTGACGCGTTCGATGAAAGTCGAAAGCACGCGGCGCGGAGCCCACACCGAACCCTGATTGACGACGCGGAGAGCCTGGATAAACTCGGCCGGTGAAGCGGCTTCGTCGACGTAGCCTTTGGCGCCGGCAGCGATGGCTTTGAGGACACTCTCATCATCCATGCCAGAGCCGGTCACGATGATGCGCAGGTCGGGCCGCACGGCTTTCATGCTGGCCATGATGTCATACAAGTTCTGGCCACCGCGATTGCCCAGCAGGACGAGATCGATGTTCGGCAACTGGCTCAGGTCGGCCAGGGAGGCGGAGACGAGCTCCAGATCGGGTTCGGTATCAAAAAGAGCCCGGAATCCCACGAACCGCAGCGGATCGCTCTCCACTACGGCGACACGGATCAGCGGTTTTTTGGCGGTGGCAACGGCAGCTTTCATTAGGTTTCCCTGTTAGGATTGCATCCTGTTTAAGCTTGCCTGAATCGGAAGAGAATTGGAACGATTGGTGACCAAGACAAATTACGGGGGTAACCCCCAAAATCAGGCATGGGAGGAGGGTCCTGCGGTGAAGCTAAGGCGAGGGCAGCGTTATTTCGCGGGGATTTTGGCGGTTGGCATGATGGGAGCGGGGCTGGCGTGGGCACAGGCTCCATCGCAACCTTCATCGCAATATCAGCCGAAGTTTGCGGGCGATCCGGCGCGCTCGGAATCGGAAGCGCAGGCGCTCGGCTACATGCGTGTGGTGCTCCGGGCGGAGCATCAATACAAGAAACGGCATGACAAGTTCGCAGAGTCGCTGGCAGCGCTGGCGGGGACCGGATCCTTCACCAAGCGTATGGCGAACAGCACCGACCGCGGGGATTACACGGCCAGCTTCCGTGTGCACCACGAAGGTCCTAATCACGACGGTTTCGTGCTCACCCTGACGCCCAAGCACATGGACAGCGAGCACCGCTCGTTTTATGCGGAAGACGACGGGGTTATTCATGGGGACGATTCGAAGGCCGCGGATCTGGATTCGCCGAAAGTTCAGTGATCGGCACGAAGCGGCCGCGGGACGAAGACGCGTGATGCCGTAGCCTGCGCGGCGACTTTGCTATGCTAGCGTGTGCGACGAATCCCTTCCAATGCCTGGTGGCTCGTCCTGCTATCCGCTGGGCTGCAAATCGTCATCTTTCCGCTTCCGAATCTCTACTGGTTCTCGTGGATCGCGGTGGCGCCGCTGATCGTCGCGATCTTGCGGGCGCGCGTTCCGGAGACCCTGCATCTGGATCGTCATCGTCAGGCGCGTTTGTTGCCAGCCTCGCCGTGGCAGGGGTTCGTACTGGGCTACGTGTGCGGGATTCTCTGGTTTGCCGGGACGTGCTATTGGGTCTTCGACACCATGCACCGCTATGGCGGGCTGCCGATTCCGGCCGCTGCGCTGGTGCTGATCTTGTTCTGCATGTATGTCGGGCTGTATCACGGGCTGTTCGGGCTGCTGCTGGCCTTGGCCGCCGGAACCGCGATTCCCGGAACGACGAGTGCCGGAGCGAAGGCAAAGCCAGCCGCATCGGCAGCGGCGATCCGGCGCGCGCTGGTGGCGGCTCCGTTTCTTTGGGTCGCGGTCGAACTCGCCCGGACGCGGATTACCGCGTTTCCATGGGAGCTTCTGGGATACTCGCAGACGGGAAATTTCACGCTCACACGGATGGCCACACTTACCGGCGTCTACGGGCTCTCGTTTGAAATCGCGCTCGTGAACAGCGTGTTCGCGGCGGCGTTTCTGGTCCCGCCCGAAGGGGCCAAGGACCGGCGGAAGTGGCTGCTGATAGCGGCGTGTGCGGCGGTGGCGATTCTGCAGGCGGGGCAGTGGTTGTCGCCTCCGCCGGTTGCGACCGATCACACCGCGCTTTTGGTGCAGCCGGATATTCCGATTCAACCAGGCGAGATGTGGACGAAGGAATATTTTCAGAGCACGCTGCGCGACTTGACAGCGGTGAGTTTGCATCCCGCCGGCAAAGATGCGGCTGGAGAAGAGGCAGCGCAGCGTTACGACTTGATTGTTTGGCCCGAGTCGCCTTCGCCGTTCTACACGAACGATCCCCTGTTTCGAGATGCGGTGAGTGAACTGGCGAGACAGTCGGGAACCTGGGTGGTGGCGGGATCGATTGGAATCACGCCCGCCATGCACAGCGGAGGACAGAACTCGCAGATTTTCAACTCCGCTGCCTTGGTCAGTCCGCAGGGTGAGTGGGTGGGACGCTACGACAAAGTGCATCTTGTGCCCTTCGGCGAATATTTGCCGTTCCCTCAATTGTTCGCGTTCGCCGGAGGTCTGACCAAGGAAGTGGGCGAGTTCCAGCGCGGTGGCTCGCGAGCACCCCTGGATGCCGGCGACGAGCGGCTTGGAATCTTTATCTGCTATGAGTCGATCTTTCCCGACGAAGTGCGGCAGGGACCGCTGCAGGGCGCGCAGGTGCTGGTGAATATCTCGAATGACGGCTGGTATGGCGACAGCGGCGCCTGGAAGCAGCACCTGCAGCAGACGCAAATGCGGGCGATCGAGAATGCGCGCTGGCTGCTGGCGGTGACGAATACGGGGAAGACGGCAGCGATCGATCCTTACGGACGGATCGCGGCGTCCACGGAGCGCAACCTTCGCACCGCGCTGGCGGCGCGTTATGCGCTAAGTTCGGGAACCACCTTTTACACGCGGCATGGCGATTGGTTCGCGTATCTGTGTGCGATAATTTCAGCAGGCGCAGTGTTGGCGCGTTTTGTATTTCGCGATCGCGAGCGATGAAGACTGGGCCGTTCGTCGATGGTCGTTAGTCATTGGCAAGAGTTCGCGAACGACGAACGACTAGCGGCCAACGACGAACCGCGTAAGACGAGCCGGGTGATGAGCAATGCTAGATGAACTGGAACAGCAATACACCTCTTTAAAGACCAAGGTTCACGACCTGCGGGAGTATCTTTGACGCGAGTAAGCTGCGCCAGCAGTTTGCCGAAATCGAAAAGCAGGCGGCGGATCCCAATCTGTGGTCGAATCCTGAAAAATCTCAGCAGGTGATGCGCGAACGTAAGCGCCTGGAGAGCATGCTGTCGCTGGAAGGCGACCTGGCGCGGCGCACCGACGACATCGCCACTTATTTCGCTCTCGCCGGTGAAGGCGAGAATGTCGCCGCCGACTTGCAGCGCGATTTGGATGCTCTCCGCGAACTGGTGGATCGAGTCGAAACCGAGACGCTGCTTTCGGGCCAGAACGACGTCCTGAATGCGATCATGACGATCCATCCTGGGGCGGGCGGCACCGAGTCGCAGGACTGGGCGGAGATGCTGCTGCGCATGTATCTGCGCTGGGCGGAGCGGCAGGGATTCAAGACCGAGATGTACGACTATCAGCCCGGAGAAGAAGCGGGAATCAAGTCCGCGACATTTTCGGTAATTGGCCAGTATGCGTTCGGCTATTTGACCAGCGAAATTGGCGTGCATCGACTGGTGCGGATTTCACCTTTCGATCAGGCGAAGCGGCGGCATACGTCGTTTGCCAGCGTCTATGTTTCGCCGGAGATTGACGACAGCATCGAAGTCAACATCAAGCCGGATGACATTCGGATTGACACTTACCGATCGAGCGGCAAGGGTGGACAGCACGTCAATACGACCGATTCGGCGGTGCGGATCACGCACATCCCCACCGGCCTCGTGGCCAATTGCCAAAATGAGCGCTCGCAGCATAAGAACAAAGAGAAGGCGATGAGCATGCTGCGCTCGAAAATCTACGAATTCGAAATGGAGAAGAAGCGCGAGGTCACGAAACAGATAGAGGACTCGAAACTGGATATCAATTTCGGTTCGCAGATTCGGTCGTATGTGCTGCAACCTTACCGCATGATCAAGGATCACCGCACGAAGCTCGAGATCGGCGATGTGGATCGTGTGCTGGACGGCGATCTGCGGCCGCTGATGCAGGCGTATCTGCGCATGCGAAGAGGGGAAAAGAAGGCTTAAGCACACGCGGAATTGTCATACGAACACGACGAGGTCTTTACCACAGGGTACACGGAGGAAACCGCTAACTTGCGCGAGCGGCACTTTATGAAAGTGAAGAAGAAGACATCGCTGAAATCGCCGCATCTTCGCCCTCCATATCTAGGACCCCGCCTGCAGAGCGCCTTCCGCTATGCGGCGGAGAAACACGCCGGGCAGACGCGGAAGCAGACGGCGGTGCCTTATCTGTCGCATCTGATGGCGGTGGCTTCGCTGGTGCTGGAAGCGGGCGGCGACGAAGATCTGGCGATCGCGGCGCTGCTGCATGATGTGGTCGAAGATTGTGGCGGCATGCCGAGGCTGCGCGAAATCCGCAAGGAGTTTGGCACGTGGGTGGCGAAGATCGTGGAGGGTTGCACGGATTCATTCAGCGAGCCGAAGCGGGAGTGGATCGAGCGGAAGAAAGACTATCTGCGCGGGGTGAAGCACGCCGATGCCGAGACGCGGCTGGTGTCGGCGTCGGACAAGCTACATAACGTCCGCACCATTCTGGCGGGTTACCGGCAGCATGGCGAGGCGATCTGGAAGCGGTTCTCGGGAAAAAAAGAGGGCACGCTCTGGTACTATCGCGCCTTGAGCGACGAATATCGGCGGCGGAATCCGAACCGTAATACGCGCGAACTCGAGATTGCAGTCGCGGAGTTGGAGCGGGCGGTGGGCAAGAGACCGCGGTCATCAAAAGAAATCTCGAAAAAATTCACGAAAGAGTTTTCGAAGAAGATTTCGAAGAAGAAAGTCGCGGCAAGTTCCGGGAGATAAACCATGCCCCGAATGCTTGATCTGATACGCAATTCGCAGGTCCCGTCGAACCTGATGCAATCGGCGGCGCGTGGAGCGCTTTCCGTGCCGCCCGACGAGACGATTGAGATCCTGGTCTATCTGGCGCTGCATAACAAGTTGTTTAGCGAGCGGGCGCGTCTGACGCTGGCCGGTTGGGATGAAAAGGCCAGCATGGCTGCGGCTGCCAATCCTAAAACCAGCCCCGAAGTGCTGGGATATTTCGTTTCTCTGGAGAATCTGAGGACTTGTCTGGTGCCGGCGCTGGCGGAAAATCCGGCGGTGGGCGAAGAGGCGCTGGATGCGATTGCAGTGTCGGGATCGCGTTCGGTGGTAGAAGCTCTGTTGGCGAGCCCGCGAATGATGAACTCTCCGCGTCTGTTGCAGGCCCTGCAGTCGAGTGCCAGTCTGCGGCCGAATGAGATCTCCGAGATTGGGAAGAAGCTGGCTGCGTTGGAAACCAAACCGCTAGACGAGGCGACCGGAACCGACGCGGATACGCCGGACGAAGTGATCGAGAGTACTGTCGCAAAGTATCTGGAGGAGAACGCAGCCGAGCTTGCCGCCGAAAAAGACAAACCCTTCCAACCCATAGGAATGGTGCACGAAGAAACGAGCGTGGGGGCGGCGAGTGCAGGCGCTGAGGCGGCCAAAATCGCGGCGGAGAAATTGGCGACAGCCGCAGCGGGGAAGACAGCGGCAGCCTTAGCCGCTATTCATGCCAAGAAGCATCCCCTTGCCGGCCATGAAGAAAGGCGCGACAGCACGCTGCAGAAGATCGCCAAGCTCGACATCAGAGGCCGGGTCGCGCTGGCGATGCGCGGCAGCAAGGAGGAGCGGTCGATTCTGGTTCGCGATGGCACCAAACTGGTGGCGATGGCGGTGCTTGAATCCCCGAAAGTTTCGGACGGCGAAGTGGAAGGCTTTGCGCAGCAGAAGAATGTGCTGGAGGCGCTGCTGCGCGCGATCCCGATGAAACGGCGGTTTGCCAAGAATTATGCCATCATGCGGAACCTGGTCTACAACCCGCGCACGCCGCTCGATCTCTCGCTGGGATTGATGAAGAACATGCTAATTCACGATCTGAAGAATTTGTCAGCCAACAAAGAGGTTTCAGACACGATACGCAAGGTGGCGCTGCGGATGTTTAAGCAGAAGGTGGAGAAGAAAGGCTAGTACCCAGTACCAAGTATCCAGTACCCAAGCTGAGGTTGAAACGCAGTTGCATATCACCGAAAGGTTGGGTTATGCCGACGCGGCCTCAATCGAGCCAATACTCCAGCGAGTGAACGAGGTAGGACGCATCTTGAATGGCCTAATCGGTTCCATTCGCGAGCAGATTGATTCGAGGACCTGATTGGACGAAGAGACTTTGCTCTACTGGTTACTGAGTACCGGGTACTGGGTACTATTTCAATGAAGCAATCCGATCCTATTTACGAACTATTATCGCGGGCGAAGACGATTGCCGTGGTCGGATTGTCAGAGAGTCCGATGCGGCCGAGTCACGGCGTTTCCGCGTATATGCAGGCGGCGGGATACAAGATTATCCCGGTGAATCCGCAGATTGCGGAGGCGCTCGGGGAGAGATCGCATCCGTCGTTGCTGGAGGTGGCGCTCGAAGTGCGGGAGAAGATCGATCTGGTGGATGTGTTCCGGCGGCCGGAGTACGTGGATGAGATCGTGGAGCAGGCGATCCAGTTGAAGATTCCAGCGATCTGGCTGCAGGAAGGCGTGATCAACGAACGCGCGGCGGAGAAAGCGCGAAAGGCCGGAATTTTTGTCGTGATGGACCGCTGCGTTTTGAAAGAGCACCGGGCGCGATTCGGGTGACGAATAGCAACCCGCATCAGGCGTTTGTGCTCGACCCCAGTTCCGTTCCACGCGCGCCCACCAGGATCACCGTGGCATCGTCGCGCAGGCCCGTTCCATTCGTGAATTTTCTGACATCCGCGAGCAGACCATCGACAGTAACGTCTGGCAATTGCATCTCGGCAAGAAGCCGCTCCGCGCCGTATTCCTCACCAGAATCGATGTCAGCCTCAGTGATTCCATCGGAGTAAAACGCGATGCGTGAGTGCTCGCCGAGCGTCACTGGCGTCTCAGAAAATTTGCTGGCTGAAATTCCGAGCGGCAAGCCATGCTCGTGATTGATCCAGCGGTGGCCGGAAGGCTCGACCAGCAGCGGCGCCAGATGGCCGGCATTGGCGATCCGCAGCACGCGGCTCGCCGGGTCGAGCTCGGCATACACCATGGTCACGAAGCGGCCGCTGGGGAAATCCTCGATCATCATGTTGTTGAGGCGCGTCAGTACCTCGCCGGGTCCAGAACCAGTTTGCGCCAGTGAGCGCAACATGCCGCGGGTGGCGGACATGAGAAGCGCCGCCGCCGTGCCCTTGCCCGAGACATCGGCGAGAACCAGGCCCCACCGTCCGTCACGCAGGGGAATGAAGTCAAACCAGTCGCCGCCGACCGAGCCCGCCGGAATCGAAAGCCCGGACACAGAGAACCCCGGGATCAGAGGCGAACTGCGAGGCAACAGAGCCTGCTGAATCGAGCGAGCTTCTTCGGCCTCGCGGCTCATGCGCTTGCGCTGCTCGCGCTCATCGCCAAAGCGCCGCGCGTTGTGTACCGCTACGGCGACGTGATCGCACAATCCCTGCAGCAGCCTTAGCTGGTCTGAGCAGAAGGCATTCAGCTCGCAATGGGAAGCGGTGAAAATTCCGACCAACTCGCCCTCGCGCTGCAGCGGGATGGCGACCTCGGAACGCGTATCCGGCTCGCAAGCCATGTAGTAAGGGTCGCGAGTGACGTCGGGCGCATAGTGCATTTTGCCAGTGGCCGCGACGTGCCCCACCATTCCGTCGCCTGGCTTGAGGTGATGGCCCTTGCCGTAAACGGAGCAGCCTCGAACCCCGGCCAGTACGAATCCAGATTGCTCCGGGTCGCGCAGGTAGAGGTTGATTTCGACGCAGCCGAGCGACGCCGCAACTTCGTCTACGATTCGCGGAACGAGTTCTTCAATGTCAAGAGTGGACGTGATGCGCTGCGCGAATTTCTGCATGCGCACCAGTTCTGCGATCCTGTGTGCGGACGTTTCGGGCATTGGCTGGGCGGAAAAGCCGAAATCCGTGAGCGGACTGGTGGCCACGACGAAACCCTCCTGCCGGTCGATTGCAACTGTTTATCAGATTGCAGAAATCAGGTTTCAGATTCTCTTTTTGTTCGGCTTTTTGCTGGACCTGATGAGCGGTTGGACACCGGCTGCCTGAGGCGTTTGATCTCTTCCAGGCGTTCGCGAATCCGCTTTTCTACTCCCTCATTCGTGGGGCGATAATAGACGCGATCTCGCAGACTGTCGGGCAGGCATTGCATGTCGGCGACCTTGTTTTCGGTGTCGTGGGCGTATTGATAATCCTTGCCGTAGCCGAGGCCTTTCATCAAACTGGTGGGCGCGTTGCGCAGATGAAGCGGGACGGGTTCGGCGGCGGTTTGCTCCACGTCCTGCTGGACCGCTCCGTAGGCGGTGTACAGCGCGTTCGACTTGGGCGCAACCGAAAGATAGACGATGGCTTGCGCTAGGGCGAGATTGCCTTCGGGCATGCCGATAAAATCGACGGCGTCACGTGCGGCCATGCACAATGCAAGTGCGTTGGGTTCGGCGAGTCCGATGTCTTCGACCGCCATGCGGACGACGCGGCGGGCAATGTAAAGCGGGTCTTCTCCCGCCTCGAGCATGCGCGCAAGCCAATAGAGCGCGGCGTCGGGATCGCTGTTGCGCACCGATTTGTGCAGCGCCGAGATGATGTTGTAATGCTCTTCGCCATTTTTGTCATAGAGCAGAACGCGCTTCTGGAGGGCTTCCTGGATGGTTGCTTCGGTAATCGAGATGGTTGCGGCGGGAGACGCGGCTAGCCGGGTCTCTACGGACAGCGAGCTGGCCACTTCTAGAACGTTGTAGGCGGCGCGGGCATCTCCGCTCGAATACGCGGCAATTTTGCGGAGAGCGTTGTCAGACGCTTCCAGATGCATCTCGCCGAGGCCGCGCTCGGTATCGCTGAGTGCGCGTTGCAAGAGAACGACAATCTGATCTTCGCTCAACGGATTCAGCACGTAGACGCGGCAGCGCGAAAGCAGCGCGGAGTTGATTTCGAAGGACGGATTTTCGGTGGTGGCGCCGATTAAGCGAATACTTCCCTTCTCCACGTGCGGAAGGAAGGCGTCCTGCTGCGCTTTGTTGAAGCGGTGAATTTCGTCGACGAAGACAATGGTGCGCGTGCCGTACTGGCGGGCGCGGTCGGCATCGCTCATGACCTGCTTGATTTCCTTGATGCCGGCGAGAACGGCGGAGAACTCGATGAAATCGGCCTTGGTGATGCGGGCAATGATCTTGGCGAGCGTAGTCTTGCCGGTCCCCGGAGGCCCCCAGAAGATCATCGAGGTGGGATCGTCGCGCTCGATCTGCACGCGCAGCGGTTTGCCGGGGCCCACCAGATGCTCCTGCCCAACGAATTCATCGAGGGTGCGCGGACGCATACGATCGGCCAGCGGGCGCGCGCCCTGGGAACTGGAGTCTTCCGGCGGGATGGGCTGGAATAGATTCACAGAACTATTTCACCACAGAGTCACAGAGACGCAGAGAAAACCAACGCAATTTCTTAGTTCTTTCTCTGTGCCTCTGTGACTCTGTGGTGAGAACTGTCATTTTCGATTTCTTGCGGCTTCGTACAACACGATACTGGCGGTGACTCCGGCGTTGAGCGATTCGACTTGCGCGGATTGCGGGATCGCCACGGTCTCGTCCATTTGGCTCCTTAGTTCACGGGACAGGCCGGCCCCTTCGTTGCCGATGAAGATCGCAAGCGGCAAGGTCCATGAGATCTGGGGCAGCGGAGTTCCCTGGTGCGACGAAGTCGCCAGCAGGCGAACGCCATGCGCGCGCAGAAGCGGGATCAGTTCCGTGGAAGGGATTCGCAGCCATGGCAAGCGGAAGATCGAGCCCGCCGAACCGCGCAGAACCTTCAAGTTGTAAGCACTGACGGTTCCTTCGGTCAGAAAAATTCCGGCGGCGCCAAAGGCTTCGGCGGAGCGCAAAATCGTGCCCAGATTACCGGGATCTTGCAGGCCGGCGGCTACCACCAACGGTCCTTCGCCGGAGCAGTCGAGCAGTTGCGTGGAAGAGAAAGCCGGCGGCTTGAGCAGAGCCGCCACGCCCTGGGGCGCGTCACTGGGCACGATCGAGTTGAAGAGCGCGTTGGGCAGGACGAGCGTTTCGGTGCGGGCATTGATCTGGGGCAGAAGTTTCTCGGCAAGAGGACGTGCCGATTCGCTGAAGAATACGCTCTCCAGATGCAGGCCGCTGCGCAATGCTTCGTCGAGCAACTTACCGCCTTCGATGGCACACTCCCCCTGGGCCGTCAGTTCGGCGCGGCGGAATGCGAGCCGCAATTCTTTCAGCCTCTGGTTGTGGCGGCCGGCGACGGGGCGCAAACGATCCGCTCGACTACGCGTTCTCGCGGCCTTCGCGTCTTGCTTCATGGGTTGGTTCAAGATTCGTAGCTAAGAGTCAGGATAATACGAATGTCCAGTCGAAACTTCGGCCGAGGCTCGTGGTATGGTACATTTCAATGTTCACTTCGACAATGTTTATGCCGACAACGTTTGTGCCGACGGTCGGGAAGGGACTAGAGTGCTCGCGGAAATCCTGAAAATTGATGCCGAAACGCCCGAAGCTTCGCTGATCAAGTACGCTGCCGAACAGATTCAGGCCGGGCAGGTGCTCGGGATGCCGACCGACACATTCTATGGTCTGGCGGCGGACCCGTTCAACCTGCGCGCGGTCGAGCGCGTCTATGAGATCAAATCGCGCCTACGCCACAAGCCCCTCTCGCTGCTGATCGAGAACGTGGATCAGGCGGAAGAGTTTGCTCGTCCCCTGCCGGATGACTTCCACCTTCTGGCGCGGCGTTTCTGGCCGGGCCCGCTGACCATGATTGTGCCGGCGGCGTCGCATCTGCCGTTAAAGGTAACGGCGAATACGGGGAACGTGGCGCTGCGCGTGCCGGCGGCCGAAATTCCGCTGGCGGTTGTGCGGGCGGCGAAGATCCCGATCACGGCAACCTCCGCCAACCTGAGCGGCTCCGCGGAGTGCACGAGCGCTGAGGGAGTAAGAGAGCAATTGCAGGACCGCATCTCGCTGATCGTGGACGGCGGCCCGTCTCCGCGGACAATTTCATCGACGATCGTGCACTTCAGAGCGGACGGTACCTGGCAGATTCTGCGTGATGGCGCGATTCCCGCGAAGGATATTGTCGAAGCATTATCTTAAGGCAGGTTTCAAAGTTTCAAGGTTTGAGAGTTTCAAGGTTGTAATCTTTTGACACTCTGATCGGCCGTCCGACTGACCCACCTTGAAACCTTGAAACCCTGGGTCTATAGATGTCCGAAGATACTAATCCATCTGCCCCGAGAAAATTTTTCTGGATGCGTCCGTGGCTGCTGTTGTTGCTGGCGGTGGTGGGAGCGGTGTTTCTATTTTTCGGGATTACCGGGTTGCGCATCGTGCGCGCCGCCGCCGAGGCGCCCGCGGAAAAAGCGGACGTGATTGCCATTTTCGGAGCGGCCGAGTATGCCGGTCATCCTTCGCCGGTGTACCGGGCGCGTCTGGATCACGGTTACGAATTGTTTCAAAAAGGAATGGCTCCAGTGGTGATCACGACCGGCGGAGCGGCGCAGGATCCGGATTTCAGCGAAGGCGGCGTGGGCAGAGACTATCTTCTGCGGCGCGGCGTCCCGGAGCAGGCTCTGATCGCGGAGACGCAAGGCTCGGATACGGCGCAGTCGGCGGCGCGGGTGGCCAACATCATGCGTGCGAATGGCATGAGGAGTTGCATTGCGGTCAGCGACGCATACCATGTGTTTCGCATTCGCGCGTTGCTGGAGCACGAAGGCGTGCAAGTGGAGTTGGCGCCCCGGCCACAGTCGCGTCCGCTGCCGCTGTGGGAGCGCTTCGAGGCGGTGATGCGCGAGGCAGCGAGTTATCTGGCGTGGAAGCTCGGAATCAGCTGATTTGACAACCCTTTCAACCGGGCATAGCGTGGTGACGTTCATCGAAAGATGTGCACGGCTCCCCGCGAGCGACCCTCAACGTACTTTTAGTTGATCCCCTAGTGAGGGTCACGTGGATCGTGTACCCGGGAGAGAATTCATGAGACGTTCAGCGCAGTCATGTTTCATTATCCTTGCCGCGGTTGCGGTTCTGTCGCCGATCTGTGCGCAGGCGAAACCCAAGAAGAAGGTCTATAACAATTCTCCCGAGCAAGTCTTTCTAGCTGCTGTCCGCACAGCACGGGAGCGGCACGTTGTGACTTACGTTGACGAAAAGATGTTGATGTTCACTTTTGAAACCGGTCACTCTTTTTCGTCAGAAGGGTTTATCGCCAATGCCTCGGTAGAGCCTGAGGGTGCGAGTCAGGCTACCCTGATCATCAACGTGCAGAACAAGAAGGGCATGTCTTGGGGCGCAGGCGACCGCATGGCTGACAAATTCTATGAACAGGTGGCCGACGAACTGGCCGGCGAAACCAAGCAGGCAGCGGTGGTCAAGACGGCCGAAAAAGCGGTCGCGGTCCCCGACCCTAAGGCCGTTCCGGCCGCACCCTCAATCACTAAGTCCGCTGACGCCACCCCTGCTTCGAAAGAGGAAGGCAAGATC
>Ga0182027_10000091_pt1 | contig 135797 bp, 114 predicted proteins | sample 712E1DmetaG_FD_121300 | JGI IMG/M metagenome (GOLD analysis project Ga0182027, IMG submission 121300) | Permafrost microbial communities from Stordalen Mire, Sweden - 712E1D metaG (Illumina Assembly) | ecosystem: Environmental > Terrestrial > Soil > Wetlands > Permafrost | place: Sweden...
AAATAAAAATGACAATAATGCCGGCAATAAATTGGAATTAACGAATAATTTTGGATACTTCTCTTTTGGAGCAGGTGCCATTTTCAACTTTAATAATAATTTCGGTTTGGCGGTTGATATTTTATTCTCGAGGGAAGGGCAGAGATTTAAAGGAAATTTCAATGGCGGCCCTCCTGATGCAGCGACATATAGCTCGGTTGTTAACACTCAGGTATCTCTGAACAATACGGTTATTGTAGGAGATTATGTAGCGAAGGCTGAATTGAATTATATCAAGCTGCCAATCATGTTATCGCTCACTTCTGATAATACCAAGCCGCTCTTTTTCACGCTGCTGGTGGGTCCACAGTTTAATTTTCTGGAAGGTGTTGCTCAGGAGGTGAATCATAATGACCTTGATTATCCGAACAGTAATATTGAACCGATAGATTTGTACAAGTCCTTTACGATTAATGGAGTCCTAGCATTTGGTGGTGCTTACAACATTACGTCAAACATGGTATTATCAGCGCGGTTACGATTCGACTATGGTTTTGATGATGTGGAGAAGAAAGACGCGATGGTGAGTTACTCCGGTGCTGCCCCGGTTCGTTTCTATTCTCCTGAGCGTCAAGCCACGCATAATATAACAGGTGCCTTGATGCTCGGGTTGGATTTCAAATTGTGAAGAGTTCTTTGGAGAATTATTGGATGAAAAACACGCAATCATCATACAGAAATCAGAGTTCACAAACGACCGAGATCCCGAGATGTCGGGATCGGGTTTATTTCAATCACATATATTATAAAAGGAGAACCATCATGCGTTATATACTCGCATTAATTGTAGCAGTGTTCTTGTCGAGCGCTTTAGAGGCACAAGTACGTATTAATCTCGGCTTCAATGTAGATCGTCAACCAGTTTGGGGTCCAACTGGTTATGATCATGCTGAATATTATTACCTGCCGGACATTGAAGCGTACTATAGTGTTCCTCAGCATATGTATTACTATCAGGAAAGAGGACGCTGGATTAGTAGGTCGTCGCTGCCTTCCCGTTATCGTGGTTTTGACTTGTATAATTCTCACAAAGTAGTGATAAACGAGCGGACACCGTGGCGAAATCACACAACATATAGAGACAAATATGCTTCATTTAAAGGTCAGCACGATCAGCAACCAATCCGCGATGCCCGTGATCCAAAATATTATGTAAATCCAAACCACCCCGAGCATAATAACTGGGTAAAGCAACAAAAGCATGATAAAGGTAACGGCAAAGACAAGGGTCGCGGCAACAAATCTGATCGAAAATAACAGGTATGACAAACAAGATCGGTATGGGAATAATGGAAAATGGACTAAAGCCGTAGGTAAACAAGAATATCAATGTTTTTGAACAACCTGCGGCGAGTTTGATGAATAATTTTATTCAAGGAAAAACATGCAACGCTCATACCGAAATCATAATTCACAAACGAACGAATTCCCGATAAGTCGGGATTGGGTTCATTTCAATCATATTTCTATATAAGGAGAAACATCATGCGTTATGTACTTGCATTAATCGCAGCAGTGCTATTATCGAGCACTGTACCTGCACAGTTAAGTGTAAATCTCAAGTTCAATGTAGATCGTCAACCAGTTTGGGGTCCGACCGGTAACGATCATGTTGAAAATTATTACCTGCCGGACATTGAAACGTACTACAATGTTTCTCAGCATAAATATTACTATCAGCAAAAAGGACGGTGGATTAGCAGCTCATCGTTACCTTCCCGTAATCGCAATTTTGACCTGTATAATGCTCACAAAGTAGTGATAAATGAGCCAACACCGTGGCGAAATCACGCAACGAATAGAGACAAATATGCCTCATTTAAAGGTCAGCACGATCAACAATCAATCCGTGATAGCCGTGATTCTAAATATTATGTAAACCCAAACCACCCCGAACATAAGAATTGGGTAAAGCAACAAAAGCAGAATAAGGGTAACGGCAAATGAAATGATCGCGGCAACAACCCCGGATAAAAATAACAAACAAGACAAACAAGGACGGTGAGGAAATGTTGGAAAATCAAATGAATCCGCAGGGAGACAAGAACATACATGTTTTTGAACAACCTGCGGATAAGGGGATCAGTCACAACAGTATCAAGATATTCAAACAACTTCGTGAACTGCGTTGGCCGGACATGCTTACTCTTCTTGGTCTTCTGTGTGTTTCCTTTTCAGTTTATTTTTCTTTCAAAGGGCTCTTAGGAATTGCATATGTCCTTATCCTTATGCAATTCCTCTTAGATTATTTTGATGGAAAGTTAGCAAGAGCAATTGGCGGAGGAGTACTGGGTGTTTACCTGGATAGTTTTACGGATTTTATGGCAGTTGCTTCCTCGGTTGTATTTGGTTGGTTCGTAGGGATAACCGGTATTGCTATGCTCATTGCCGGATTTTTAAATGTTGGCGCGGCGTCAATACGATTGGCATATTTCACGTCGTATAAACAAAAGGGGTTCACTGGTATTCCAACTGTATTGGCTGCTTCAGCAGTCTCGACGATTGCTTTCCTTGGATATTTCTTTGCCCAAGCATATCTCGTTTGGTTTGTGGTTTTTTATTTTATCTCGGCAGTTGCGATGATTTCTGATTTAAAATTAAAGAAAATATAATCGTATCTACAAAAATGAATTCCTTTTTTCGTACTATTAAATGTCCGAATGGAGGGCATCCATAAACGTCTTCTTTTGTAAGGATATCGGAATTCTGGGATAAAAGCACGACAGACTTATCACAATGAAAAGAGCTATCATGAAGCACACAATGAACAAAGGGATGGATATCTCAATGCGGCATAGATTTCTTTTACCGTTTCTCCTTGTTATCATTTGCGGATTCTCTCACTATGGAGCCGCAGACCTTTTTGCACAGGATCTCGTCTCACGGGATACCGTGCTGGGCAACAAATACAATTTATCTCAGTTCTGGCATGAAACTGTTGGCTTCTGTGTACAACCAACAAAATGGGATGGCGGCGATTGGCTCAGACTCGGAGTGATGGGCGGCGCGACATTTCTAACAATGCAAGTTGATCAACCAATCCGCGACGCAGTTATTAGAGACAACAAAAGATATTTTTACAGCGTACCGATTGTGGGAGCTAGAATGTACGGAGAACTCTATTCGCCATTTGTGTTCTTTGGCGGCTTTGCTCTGCATTATTTATTCACGGATAATATTTCATCAAGAAAAATAGCTTATGAAATCGGACAAGCTTCGCTGTATGCAGGGGCGCTTACCTTGGTACTGAAGACTGCGATTGGCAGAGCAAGACCGTATATGGAAGAAGGTAGAGCCAGCTATCACCCGTTATCCTCATTACTTGACCATTATCATTCGCTTCCAGGAGGTCACACAACGACGGCATTTGTCATCTCCACTGTTCTTTCCAGAAATGTTGAGCCAACGTGGTTGAAAGTTCTCGTTTACTTGCCAGCTGTGATCACACCAATCTCTCGAGTATATCAGGATCAACATTGGGTATCTGATAATGTTCTCGGCGGTGCAATCGGTTTCTTTATTGCAACATGGGTTGTAGATGTTCATGAACGAAATGATTCGAGAGTGCATGTGTCTTCGATCTTTCCGCTCACCATCAGTGTAACTCTTAATTAAGCCGGATAATGACTCAATGTTCTTCATTGCATAAGGGTTTAAAACATAGGTTTCTCTTTCGCAGAGCGTACTATTATACGATGCGCTATAAAATTTTCTTATCACTTTTCGTTTTGATCATCTGCGAATCTACTCTCTTCGCACAAAACAAATATGATTTTTCACAATTCGGACACGAGACTGTCGATTTTATCAAACAACCATCGAAATGGGATGGAAGTGATTGGCTCAAACTCGGTGCGATGGGCGGCGCAGCATTTTTAACAATGCAAGTTGATCAACCAATCCGCGATGCAGTTCTTAAAGATAGAAGCTATTTCTACAGTGTACCGATTGAAGGGGGCAGAATATGGGGCGAACTTTATTCCCCTGTGGTGCTCTTTGCCGGCTTTGCTGCACATTCTTTGATAACGAAGAATACTTCGACAAGGAAGGTCGCTTATGAAATTGGACAGGCTTCACTGTATACAGGTGCAATTACCTTAATACTGAAAACTGCGTTTGGTAGAACAAGACCGTATATGAACGAAGGTATGTCCAGTTATTACCCTTTCTCATCATTACTTGATAAGTATCATTCATTTCCTGGAGGACATACAGCCACTGCATTTGTTCTCTCAACCATCCTTTCCAGAAATGCCGGCCCAACATGGTTAAAAATATTAGCGTATTTACCGGCCGTATTCACACCCATCTCTCGGGTGTATCAGGATCAACACTGGATGTCTGATAATGTTTTCGGCGGCGCGCTCGGCTACTTTGTCGCTACATGGGTTGTGGATACTCATGAAAAAAAGGATAAACTGTTTCAAAGTACTTCAAGCACCCCTCTTATCAATATTAGTATTGTTATAAACTAAGGTTATTAATGGTTATGCTGAAAAACACTACACGGAAAGTTGGATTCATAATAATTCATACTTTAACCGCACTTACAACTAACGCACGACGAAAGGAATAATTCTATGAACTTCAAGAATAACGTAGGGATGTTGCTGTTGGGCATCTGGCTCATAGTCTCTGGTGTAGCAGCACTAGTTCCGGCTGTTTATTTCAATGGTCTGGGAGCGATTATGGCGATACTTGCCATACTCGCTGGAATATTTATCTTACTGCGTAAATAGATCAACATCGTTGTTTAATTGTGGAAGCTACCCTGCGGATGCTTTGACCAACTCCGTGGTTGTACCGCCCTATCCAAATGCTCCAATACATACGATGAATTCTTTATTTTTTGAATTCTTCCTACTATTTAGTATAATAAAGTATTATGCATCGTCTTAAATCCATACTCCATTTGCGCAATAAGATTGTGATCAAGATTGGTACAAACCTTCTTGCTGATAAAGTGAAAGGGATCAATCTAGATCGGATCAACGAGATAGCCCGGAGTGTTGCTCGCTTGAACGCCATGGGAAACAATATCGCCATCGTCAGTTCTGGAGCAATTGGTGCAGGCGTTGCCGCACTTAGGTTAAAAGAACGTCCCAAGACGATTCCAGAAAAACAAGCGACAGCAGCTATTGGTCAACCGCTATTAATGGAAGCATACGAAGATGCTTTCAGGAAACAAGATTGCACAATTGCTCAGGTTTTGCTTACCAAAGATGATTTTGCAAATCGTGCCCGGTATCTCAATGCAAAAAACACTTTTCCTGTTTTGTTTGAACAAGGTGTTGTTCCGATCATCAACGAAAATGACACGGTCGCTGTAGAAGAAATTAAACTTGGTGATAATGACAATCTTTCTGCTTTAGTCGCAAATCTTATTGAGGCCGATCTGCTCATCATTCTGAGCGACATCGACGGGCTGTTTTCAGATGATCCGACAAAAAACAATAAAGCACAATTGATTCCTGTTGTTGAAAAAATATCTAGTCAGATTGAAAAATTGGCAAAATCCAGCAAGACGGAATTAAGCACCGGTGGAATGATAACAAAAATTCAGGCGGCAAAGCGCTGTGTCTCTGCAGGTATTGCGATGATAATTGCCAACGGAAAGAATCCGAATATTTTGGAAGAAATATTCTCCGGTACTTTCAAAGGTACGCTCTTTTTACCGGCAGAAAACAAATTAAATATGCGAAAAAAGTGGATTGGTTTTGTCTCATCGGCAAAAGGATATGTGTGCATTGATGAGGGGGCTAAGCTTGCACTCTTGACAAAGCAAAAGAGTTTGCTGCCATCCGGAATTGTTGAAGTGCATGGAGAGTTCAAAGCGAATGAGACTATTTCTATTTTAGATTTGAATAATAAAGTGATCGCAAAAGGTGTAACCGGATACTCTTCAACAGACCTTGTTAAGATTAAAGGGAAAAAGACAAGTGAAATAGAGAAAATTCTCAATCGTAAATCACATGACGAAGTAATTCATCGTGACAATTTGGTTTTAATTGGAGAACCATCGTGTTAGAAGTTAATATTATCAAGAAGGCACAATCTGTTAAAGAGGCGAGCGGGATTCTTTATAACTGCACGACTGCAAAAAAGAATTCTTTACTCAAAGTGATCAATAACCGTATTCGCAATGAAACCTCGGCAATTCTTAAAGCCAACAAAAAAGACTTACAGAACGCCAGACAAATCGGACTGCAGACAGTCTTACTTGATAGGTTGACTCTCAATGAACGGCGCATCAAACAAATGATGGATGGTGTGAAGGATGTTGTTAAACTCCATGATCCTGTTGGGAGAGTCATCGAGAAAATAAAAAGGCCCAATGGTCTTCTCATTGAGAAGATGCGAGTACCGCTTGGCGCCATTGGTATTATATATGAAGCACGACCTAATGTAACAATCGATGCTTCTGCCCTTTGTTTGAAATCCGGCAACGCTGTGTTGCTGCGTGGCGGCTCGGAAGCAATACACACGAACAAGAAACTTGTTGAAATTATTAAAGAGGCATTGCGGGATGTACACCTGCCAGCTGGTTGTGTCGAGTTTATCGATACAACGGACAGAAAAGCAGTAATGGCAATGCTGAAGCAGGAAAAATATCTTGATGTAATCATTCCGCGCGGGAGTCAAAAGTTAATCAACTTCATCCAAGAAAATTCTGTGGTGCCCGTCATTGCGCACGGAGAAGGTAATTGCCATATTTATATTGACAATTCTGCTGATCTTTTGAAGGCAGAAAAGATTGTGTTTAATGCGAAAACACAAAGGCCTTCGGTCTGTAATGCGGCAGAAAAACTTTTAGTGCACGAGAGGATAGCGGTAAAATTCTTGCCATGCATTGTTAAAAGATTAAGGCAAGCGGGAGTTGAAGTTCGCGGTGATAAAAAAACGCTTTCGATTATTAAAGATGCAGTGCTCGCTCGGGATGCTGAATGGTACAAGGAATATTTAGATTTAATCATCGCTGTGAAAGTAGTGAAGAATATGAATGAAGCCATCTGTCATATCAATCATTACGGCTCGCATCATTCCGACGCGATTGTTACCAACAATAAAGCTAACGGCGAAAGATTTCTGCGAGAAGTCGATTCAGCTGCCGTGTATGTAAATGCCTCGACACGATTTACTGATGGTTATGAATTTGGTCTTGGCGCTGAAATCGGCATTAGCACACAAAAACTCCATGCACGTGGACCAATGGGGCTTGTGGAACTGACAAGTACTAAATTCATCGTGCATGGAAAAGGACAGGTGAGGAAATAAATCGTAAGGGTTTTTTAGTGAAGCAATTGTATTCTCCATTAGAAGGAACTAAACCTTCAAATGCCGCGTTTTTTATGTATAATTTAATATGTGAAAAATAATATTTAAAAGATTCATACATAATGAATGAATTAAATGTTAAAAAAACTGTTATTGTTAATGCAGGGACCGAAACAGTGTGGGAAGCACTGACGAAACCGGAATGGACAAAGAAGTACATGCTCGGCATCGAAGTAATTTCCGATTGGAAGATAGGAAGCCCGATTCTATGGAAAGGAAGATCGAAAGGCGAGGAAAAAATTGTGATGAAAGGCTCTATTGAAAAGATAGAAGCAGGAAAACTTTTACAATACACCTCATTTAATACGATTGCAAATTGCTTCGATATTCCATCCAATTATGTGAAGGCAACATTCGAATTGACTCCGAAGTTTGGCAAGACTGTATTGTCAATGACACAGGGCGATTATTCACATGTCACAGATGGGGAAAAAAGATTTAGCACTGCTGACGGTGCGTGGAATCAAACATTGAATGCTCTTAAACTATTAGTTGAAAAAGAAAAAATAAAAACAAGAACTGAGCGAACAATTTTCAATGATTTATGAAAAATTACTAATTCATGATTCCAGCTTTCTGCTGACCATCGATTGTTAGCCGCTTTTTAATCATTTCTTTTCAGGATACAGTACCACCTTCACATAATTATCCATATTGAAATATTTCTTTACAGTATTCTGAATTGCAACAGCACTCAAATTTTGCACAAACTTTGGATAATTCAGCATCTTCTCGGGATTTCCATTGTCCTCATAAAACGAATGGAGGCTGTTGAGCCAGAACTTGTTTTGCTTCAGGTTTACTTCGTACCCGCGCCTTTGGGTCTCGCGTACCTTTTCGATATATACAGGATCAAACGGCTTGAGTTTTGCACTATCGATTTGCTGCAAAGCTTCGTTCACTAATTCGTCAACGCGATCAGGGCTACATCCCCATCGAACAGAAATGTGGTATTCCTGCCGCGGGTGATGCGTAGGATTACCGGATACATTAACGCCATAGGTTCCGCCTTTATCTTCTCGAAGTACTTCTCGTAATTTAATATTGAGCACCTCGAGCATCGAATTGAAATCATACTTGTTCTGCTGAGACCATTCGAACGGTCCGGTGAATGTAAGATTAACAGAGCTTTTCGATTCGATGCCTTTCCTCACCTGTTTGCTGATGACACCTTTCGGCGGCTTGACGCCAATATCCTTCCACATTTCTTTTCGGTTGAGCGACGGCAATGTGGCAAGATATTGCTCAACAAGCGGTTTGATGGAATCAACTTTAAAATTGCCAACGAATAAGAAAACGAAATCGCTGAAGTTGGCAAACCTGTTCTTGTAAATGGAAAATGCTGTGTCGAGATTAATTTCATCCAATAGTGGAACCGTCAATGGGCGCATTCGTGGATGGTAATTGGTCAATGTGACTTGCAATGTGTCTGCAAACGCTGCTTCGGGACTTACGCTGCGATTTTGCAGCGATGCCTTATATCGTGTCATCAAAGATAAGAATGCAGTCGTATCTTTTCGCGGAGAAGTTCCATAAAGGTACACGAGCTGGAAAAGCGTTTCGATATCTTGCGGTGATGCACTGCCGCTGAATCCCTCAGAGAGTGTGCTGATTGTTGGATATACGGACACGACTTTTCCAGAAAGTTTCTTTTGCAAAGCGATGAGATCGAACTTACCAACGCCTGAAGATTGTCCGACAATGGCAGACGTAAATTCTGCAGAGAGGTAATTCTTATCGTCTACTAACGATGTGCCGCCGTTACTGTGCGCGGAAAAGAGAATTTCATCGTTCTTAAAATCTGTGGACTTAAGAACAACCCGTGCACCGTTAGAGAGTTTCCATTCTACTACATCTAGTGAGGCAATCTTTTTTTCTTCCACGACTTTGCCCGGTGCGGGAAGATTGGAAACTAACGGTTCTGTACTCACTTTATCGACGTAGGGATCGAGTTGCTCTGCGCTTACTTTATTCATGATAGATAACACTTCCGCTTCCGTCGGAACTTTTACACTATCCTTTTGAGGAACAGAGACAGTAATAACTCGGTTACCTTCTGCCATCCGCTCCTGTGTTTGTTTATTGACTTCCTGAAGGGTTATGCCGGGAAGGAATTGTTTATATAAATTAAGCTCGACTTCGATTCCAGGGATTGGTTCATTATGGAGGAAATTTCTGATATATTCATCAACGAATTGTCGCGATTCGGTTTTATTCCGCTCCTTAAAAGCTTTTTCCATCCCTCGTAAAGTTTGAATCTTTTGCCGCTCAAGTTCAGTTGTAGTGAACCCATGCTGCTTCACACGAAATGCTTCAGTTACCATAGCTTCAAGTCCATAAAGGATAGAGTTCTCTTTGACACTTGCAATGAGGTAATTTACCTGTTTGGGACCGATGAACCTTCCGTCGTAGTTGTAGGCATAGATGAATGGTGGATTCGGTTGCTGGAGCAGTTCCCGAAATCTCGCATTCAACATTGCACTGGAAAGGTTGTTGATTATTTCCGTTTTGTAATCTGCGGCGGTGCTTTGGCTGCTTGTATCGCGTTTGAATATCACATCAACAGAAGCTCCAGTCAGTTCCGGATCAGTGGCGATCGATACAAGTGTCTCTTTATTGTCTGGCACAGGAAATTGCATGCGCTCACGTTCTTTCTCAGGATTTTTCAAATGCGAAAAATGTTCCTTAATGAGCTTCTCGATTTCTTCTTTGTTGAAATCACCGACAGCAAGGACTGCCATCAGATCCGGCCGGTACCAATCGCGATAAAATTTGCGGAGGGCATCGTGAGGGCAGGACTCCAGGATTTCCTTCTTTCCAATTGGCATACGGTTGGCATATTGTGATTTGTAGAATTCGAATGGAACATGTTTCATCCAAATACGGTTGCCTGCTCCTTGGCCCAATCGCCATTCTTCGATCACAACGCCTCGCTCTTTATCGATTTCTTTGTCGTCGTACGAAACATCATGACCCCATTCTTCAAGGATCTGAAATCCTTTCTTCATCACTTCCTGAGAGTCGGTCGGTAATTGCAGCATATACACCGTTTCGTCGAAACTGGTATAAGCGTTCAAATCCGGTCCAAACCGCACTCCGGATTTTTCAAGAAAGTTGACAATGTCTTGCTTTGGAAAACTCTTTGTACCGTTGAAAGCCATATGTTCATCAAAGTGCGCCAGTCCTTGCTGGTCGTCGTCTTCGAGAATCGAACCTGCTTTGACGGCAAGTCGAAGCTCTGCGCGTTTTTCCGGTTTGTGGTTCTCACGGATATAATAGGTCAATCCGTTGTCCAGTTTGCCGATGAGAATTTTCGGATCGGGTGTAAGAACTTGATCCGGCTTAAAAGTCTGCTGCGCTTGAGATGTGAAGAAAAAAACAATAAGTACTATGCTGAGCAGCAAGAATGGTAAAAGAATACGATGACTATTCATGTTGTTCCCTTGGATAGTAAATGAAATGACACAATAATTGTACGAGTTCAATCCACAATAAACAACACTGCACCGTTCTTTGTGTAAGAACTATGCGGATAATTTTCATCTTCAACTTGATACGACATGCCTTTGCGTAATTCGACAACTCGCCCGTCTTTCAAGTGAGTGATCATTTCACCTTCAAGACAATACAAAATATGCCCTTTTGAGCACCAATGATCGGCTTTGTAGTTAGCCGAGTATTCCACAACGCGTACACGAATATCACCGCACTGACGCACTTTCCAAAGGGCGTAGCCGGTTTCGCCATCATGCTGTTCAGACTTTATTTCTGACCAATCGGTTGTTTCAAATGGAATATTCTTAATGACCACAATGTGCTCCTTTTCTTTTTATAGACAACACAAAATATTGTGAATCGGAACAAATCTCTAAAAATTATTGAACCATAAAACATCTCATCGACATCGATCCGTTTCGGATGCTTTCATGTATAAATTTAATTTGCTCGTCGTCTTCCTGCAATGCTGCACTGTAGAGGAACGGTAGATAATGATCGTTCGTCGGCACTGCAAGTCGGCTGACAGGACTTAATTCTTTGTAGCGAAGCAACCGATCGCGGTCTTTCCGAAGAAGCGCATCTTTAATATATTCATCGAACTCTATTGCCCATGGGAATGGCTTAGCATTTTCATCGAAATCTATCTGGCGCAGATTGTGAACAATATTTCCACTCCCAATAATGAGAACGTTTTTTCTGCGAAGAAATGAAAGTTTTTTCCCCAGAGCGTAATGCTCTTCTTCATTCTTCAGTACATCTAAACTCATTTCAAAAACTGGAATATCTGCCTTCGGATACATATGTGCAAGCACTGCCCAAGAGGCGTGGTCGATTCCCCATTCGGCATTCAATTGAATGTTGTCGGACTTTAATTTATGTGCGATGGACTCTGCAATTGCACGCGCTCCGGGAGGATGGTACTTCACAGCATAGAGTTCATCTGGGAAACCATAAAAATCATAGATTTGTTCCGGCTTATCTGCAGAGCAGACAAATGTTCCTTCTGTGAGCCAATGCGCAGATACGACAAGTATAGCGTCCGGTTTTTGAAGAGACATTCCCAATTTCTGCAGTGATTTTGTATATTCGTTTTTATAGATAATGTTCATTGGCGAACCGTGACCAATGAAGAGGACAGGTGTTTTGTAGTCAGACATTCTAGAACTTTCAGTAAATCATTGTATATGTCCGTGTAACTCAAGATATTTTTTTATAACATCTCGCTGTTTGCTGGTCATATGCTGCACGGTTTTTTAAATTGTGAACTATAATTTCGTATCCTCGGATACCATAGCACGAAAGCAGAAGTTTTCGATTATCTGCAATGTCTGCATCGCTTATGGACACTTAATGGTTATTGAGAGAGCTCATCACATTATCGCAAATTGTCATAATGTCATTCTTTTGTTGAGAAAGAATAATAACGATAAGATTCTTAGAATATGTCATGCAGAGTTGAGCGCCTTTTTGATCGGTCATCGTGCAGCGTCTGATATACTCTTTGAAATTGGAAAATCGGCTGCCGGTTTTAAAAATATCTTGAATTATAAGATACTCTTTTTCGGTCTCACTATCAGAATTGTGTTTGAAGATAAAGAGATGATGAGTCGGATATATTCCCACAACTCCTTCTTTCATTCCGAATATTTTTTTTGTATCGAATGTATAGAAAGTGGAAAGACCAAGATTGCCTCTCAGAAAAGCACAAGATTGCAAACCGCTGTTTGGAAGATAAGACACCAATTCTGGTTTTGTTCCTATCGCACCGAGGCGTTGATTGATAGCTGTTGCCATCGCCAGAATACTGGAAGTAGTTTCTTCTGCGGTGTCGGCGCTGGAGAGAAAAACGAGAAACATATTCTTCCAGAAAATAAGGTAGTAATCAGAGATCCTACCTTCGTTGCCAATCTGAATTTTCTTTCCACGAGTGCTGATATTAAGTGAAAACATTCCATATGCCGCTGAAGCATCCGACATTTCGTATATCTCAAGTTTGATCGAATTCTCATGATTGTTTCGATATTCAACCGCAACTACTTGTCGAAAACCATATTCGAGATAAATATCTGCCCCGCCATCGATGAGTGTAAAGAGATCTTCACCAACAAATATTCGAGCCGAATCTTGTTGATACCATCCTTTAAACTCATCTGTGACGGGAAGATACGTCAAGATATTCTGACTTTGCGGAAACGCAATTCGGGAAAGAAATGCGTTCAAAAATGCAATGCTCAAAAACAATTGAAAGAACGCTTTCATCATTTGCCCTTGATATGCGAGGGAGGCAATTAGATTTCTTTGATCGTTAGTTTCTTTAAGTCAATTTTGCCGAGGCCATGTTCGCGAGCGTACTGAATCATCAAAATGTCCTGAGGAATTAATCCGAGCAAAGTTGAGCAATAGGCATCAACGGAGACACGGTTTGTACCGGCGATTACTTTATGGGCTTTTTTGATCTCACCTGGACCGGCCGGCCCATTAGTAATAACAAATTCTGTTGCATCAACAACACAAAGATTTGGTTGACGCATTAAATTCACATCGGCAATGCACTGCGAAAGAAATTCGGTGTCATCGTAGTATCCAAACAGTCCGCTTTTCCCGGAACCCTTGTGGAAAAATCTGTTTGTCGAGCCCGAGCATGCACCCATCATATTTTTCAAGTTGGCCGTGAAGTTTGTGCCTTGATGGTTTTTCACAATCGGAATGTTGATGAGGACATCGCACTCAAGAAGGGTCTTTGAAATTTCGGCTTCCTTCAGACATTTTCCTTTTGGAATCTTCGCAGTCGTTTTAGAACCACCCGATTGAATTTTGCCGACTTCTTTTTCAAACTTCCCGTAGAGTTTACTCCGTTTCCAGTAATTCGTCGAAGCATCTTCAATGGAATATATTTCTTTTGCGCCTGCATCGAAGCACATCTTCAAAACAGCAAGTGCGACATCAGGGTTTGTATACGTTCCTGGTTTGCTCCAAGGAGAGTTAATAAGCAGTCCGACCTTGCTTCCTTTCGGAACAAACTTACTCATACCGTCGAACATTTCGACAGCTTTCATTGTATTCTCAAAAAAATCTGTCCCGTTTACAACAGAAATATCGATTTTGGAAGGAATGAAATTTCCAAAGAGAGTAGAGGGAAGAGAGGCTGATCCTATAGCAGCGACGACACCTGCCGCGACACTCTGCCTAATAAATTCACGACGATCAATATTATTTTTCATGGATATCTCCACCATAAATACTTTTAATATTGAATCAAAGATACTTGTTATTTAGTATCAAGAATCAACGGCAAACCATCTTTACCGGCGCCGATGATGATAACCTTTGTATTCTGGGAGTTAGCAAGTTTTTCTGTCGCTTCGATGCCTTTCCAGCGCAGCAATTGATCGCTGATATTGTGTGCAACGATGTTTTGGAAATCCGAAATACCCTGCGCTTCAATCCGTTTGCGGTCGGCTTCCTGTTTCTCTTTTGTCAACACAAATTGCATTTGTTGGCTCTGCTGCTCAGCTTGCAGTTTCGCTTCAATCGATGCTTGTAAACCGGGGGGGAGTCCGATGCGGCGCAGCGGTGTTGATTCAACAGTAACACCTCTTGGCTCAACAAGTTTTTCTAAATCAGTCAAAAGAATCTGTGCTAGCATTTCCCGCTCGGAAGTATAGAGTGCCTTGGCTTCATATCCGGCAGTGACGCCGCGAGCGACAGAACGGAACTGCGGTTCGAGCAGAACTTCGACATAATTTTCTCCAACTGATTTATAGACATCCGCTGCTTTCTCCGGATTGAGATGATACAGTGCACTAATTTCGAGCTGCACGGTCATTCCTTCCTTCGATGGAACGTCCATCACTTCTTTGATCTCTTGTGTTTGTACGGATAACTTAATCACACGCGCAAATGGATTAACGAAATTGATACCGGCTTTTAACGTGTTGTCGGATACCGTGCCGAAGAAGTCAACAACACCGACATTTCCAGCGGGTACGACAGTAAACATCTGCGACAATGCGATAAGCGCAAACACTAATGCTGCTAATCCGGCAGCAGATGCAGTTGTTTTAAATATGGGATTGTGTTCGTCGCGTACTTTTTTACGTGCGTTCATCCAAATGATTATAGCTCCGATGACGATAACGAGACTAAGAAGAAATAACATAATACCTCCTGTATGATAATTGGTGGGTTGGAAGACTATTTGTCAATGCATAATTTTTTACTTAGCAGAAACATACAATATTTTGGCTTCTGTATCAAACTTAAAGAAATATCAAGGATGATATTGTTGTTCGGTGTGATAAAATTTCAAAGAAGGTCAAACTACTCTATAAAACATCTGGTTAAATTAAACGGAGTCTGTCTGAAGGAGAAAAACAGGTGTCCAATTACAACGGTTCCGACTTGCATAGCACCTGTTGGATTTGGCTTAAGTCAAATTATTTCATAAAACCCTTGAGGAGGTCCATCCCTTTTGACATAAGATCTCCCTCAGGAATCTGACCATTCGGTGTAAGCTTATCCACAACTTTTGGAAGAATAGCGGAGAGTTGTTGGGCCATCTGATCTGAATTAATACCCATTTTTGACGCAAGCTGTTTGATCGCGTCATTCCCGAGTACTTGTTGAATTTGCTGGGGAGTAACCGGAAGGTTTGGATCCATTCCAACCCAGGATTTTGCGATGTCACCCAATCCTTTTCCAGAAAATTCCTCTACCAAACCAGCAATTCCGCCGGTTTGTTTATTGTTGAGCAATCCTATCACTTCATTAACGAGATTGGTTTGTGCTCCACCACCACTGAGCACTTTACCAATGCTATCCAGTAATCCTATAAATCCTCCTTTATGAATATTCCAATTTCTCTGCACTCTAAATTCTAACGGTGTTGATCTTTTACCTTTTTGTCTACGGCTCTGGGTCCAACATCCTTTCATAGAATGTGCGGAAATTATATTTTGTCGGATCTTTTTCTGGGAGCATCATCAGCTTGATTGCTTCCTCGGGATGCCTGTTCATTATTCCTGTTATCATGTAAGGAACTGAATAACCCCAATTAATTTCTTTCTGCAGGGGAATAATATGTGATCCAATAACGTCAAGAAGCGGTCGCATATTAAACTTAGGATTTTTCAGAAAGCCGAGTAAAAGTTCCAGACAGCAATTTCCGGCCCCTCGGCCTAAACCATAGAGTGTTCCGTCCATATAATTTGCGCCGCGGATGATGCCTTCAATCGTGTTGGCGAATGCCAATTGTTGATTGTTATGCATGTGAACACCGACCTCAATGCCGGGCAGAAGTTTTTGGTACTTGGAAACAAAATAATCAATGTCTTCAGAATATAAGTTGCCAAAACTATCTACGATGTAACACGCCTTGATCTTGGTTTCTTCTTTGATCTGCTGCAATGCCTCATTGAGTTCACGCTCCGGTGCGGTGGAAATAGACATAATGTTAATTGTAGTCTCGTATCCTTTTGCAACGGCATCATTGACTATCATAATGCATTTATCAATGTCTTTTACATATGTGGCACAGCGAACCACATCCACAAGACTTTTTTCCTTTGGAAGCAGATCTTCGATGGAGCTTTTGTGTGCGTCCATCATAACAGCGATCTTTGTGTCGGGATATTTTTTGTCTCCAACGACTTTCTTTATCATATCATCATCACAGAAACGCCATGCACCGTATTTTTCCGGATCGAACATTTTCCGGCTGTTCCGGTACCCGAGTTCAACAATATGAACACCTGATTCGCAAATGGCCTTGTAGACCGCTTGCACGCAATCCAGTGTGAACTGTGATTTATTCATCAATCCGCCGTCGCGGATAGTGCAATCCACGACCGTGATCTGCGGTCTGTACATTATTTATTCCTTTCGATGATGTTGTAAATGAATAATACCGAAAACTTGCGATTAAAAAAAGGAACTTGGTGCTACTGCCTAAAATGACAGCCAACACTCGTTGTATTTTCCCACGCGGATATTGTAACAATGATAGCGGCACGTACGGCATTGCGCAAACCAATGATATCATCTGTTAACTTTACAGCACGGTAAAATCGTTCAATCTCAGATTCAAGGTGGCGCAATTCCCGCATGGCTCGCTGCAAACGTTCAGTTGTGCGGATTAAGCCGGTGTAATTCCACATTATATTTTTGATGACGCTCATATCTTGATTGATAAGTGCGGAGTCGGGCATTTCTGTCCCCGTTTCTCGCCACGGTGGAATATCATCAGCCGCCGGTTGAGGATGTTCTTTCAATGTGTCAAGGAAATTTTCTGCGGCTCTATATCCCCATACAACACCTTCCAACAACGAAGTACTCGCAAGTCGGTTGGCACCATGGAGTCCCGTGCATGCAACTTCACCCACTGCATATAAATGATTCAATGTTGTCCGTCCCCATAAATCTACCCACACACCGCCACAAAAATAATGTGCTGCTGGCACGATAGGAATAGGTTCGTACGTGATATCTACATCATACTCAAGGCATTTTTCATAGATAGAAGGGAAGCGTGCACGGATATCGCCCGCGGGAAGATGAGAAGCTATATCAAGATATACATTCGTGTTTCCGCTTGTAAGCATTTCCTGATGAATACTGCGTGCTACAACATCCCGCGGAGCCAGATCTTTCCATTCGGGATCATATTTCTGCATAAATTGATTGCCTTTGGCATCGAGCAAGTGTGCGCCTGCTCCACGAACGGCCTCGGAAATAAGAAAGAACGGTGCGTTAGGATGATAAAACGCAGTGGGATGAAACTGTACGAATTCACAATTTATTACTCGTGCTCCCGCACGGTATGCGATTGATAATCCGTCGCCGCGTGCTCCAGCAGGATTTGTTGTTCGTAGAAATATTTGTCCTAATCCGCCTGTAGCAAGAATGGTGGCCCGCGCTAACACACGCTCTACACGACCCGATTCTTGATCGAGAAGAAATGCACCGTTGCAGGAAAGAGGATCATACACAGAAAGACGATTTTTTGAATGATGGGCTGGTGTTAACAAATCGACTGCTGTTCTTCCGGTAAGCAATGTTATGTTAGCGTTCGACTTTACTGCGCTTATCAGATGTGTTTCAATTAATTTTCCTGTGGAATCTGCCGCATGAATAATGCGCGCAATCGTATGGCCGCCTTCCAATACAAGCGAAAGTTCTCCTGAAGGTGTTCTGTCAAAAGGAATTGAAAGTTTTTCTAGAAAAAGAGACCGAACAAGTCTTGGAGCTATCTTAGCAAGAAGTTCTACCGCTTGAGGATTGCAATAACCTGCACCGGCATGCAGTATGTCTTTGGCAAGAAGTTCCGGTGAATCACCTTTACCTTCATATACAATGCCGCCTTGTGCATAGAAAGTATTTGACTCTTCTGGATTTGATGAACGTGTTGCCATTACTACTTTGATTCCGGCATCTGCAAGCTGCAGCGCAGCAATACATCCGGCAACGCCGCTTCCGATAATGAGCACATCACATTCAATATATTCTTGCATAATTTTGTCTATTAATTTCAAATGTTTGGATTCTTCAATCTGCCGCTGACGGAATTATTTGCAGCATCCGTTCGACCGCGCGATACGCTCGCACGCGAATTTCTTCCGGCACTTCGACAACATGCTGAGTTTTTCGGAGAGCTTCCAGGGTATCTTCCAACGTAATTTCATTCATATGCGGACATCGAATGCTGCATAGACGAAGCATATTCTTTTCAGGATTTGCAGCCATAATATTATCGCCCATGGAGCATTCCGTGAGTAATAGATAGCGTGGAGCATTCGTCTGCTGGACATGGCGGATCATTTGGGTAGTACTGCCGGAATAATCCGATGCCGCTACAACTTCCGGACTGCATTCGGGATGCGCCAGAATAACGACATCAGGAAACTGCTTATGTACATTCTGAATATCTTCCACTGTGAATTTTTCGTGCACTTCGCACCGCGCTTTCCAGCCGATGATAGGTTTATCGAGAAGTGTTTCGTTTCCTGGATCACCGCCGGTTAGAGCTGGGAAAATAATATGCCGCCCTGTTTCATGTGCGACATTGCGAGCAAGATATTCATCCGGCAGGAAAATAACCGTCTCACTCTTCAGTGATTTGACGACTGCAACAGCATTGCTTGAGGTACAGCAAATATCCGATTCTGCCTTAACTTCTGCTGTCGTATTCACATATGTTACAACCGGAACACCGGGAAACTTAGATTTCAATTGGCGGACATCTTCCGCTGTAATCCCATCTGCAAGTGAACATCCGGCTTTCTTTGCCGGAATCAAAACAGTTTTTTGAGGAGATAAAATCTTTGCTGTTTCTGCCATAAAGCGAACACCGCAGAAAACGATAATATCTTTTTCTGTTTTGCTGGCGATGCGGCTGAGTTCCAGCGAGTCTCCCACATAATCTGGAATCGAGTAAAAAAGCGCCGGTTCCATATAATTGTGCCCGAGAATTACAGCGTTGCGCTCTTTCTTTAATTTATTAATCTCAAATGCAATTTCCGATTTCAAACGTAGCTCAACGTCCGGTACTACATCGTGCAGTTTGGTTTTCAGGTCTTGATAAATTGATTCGACTGACATTGTATTCATTTTTTTACTTGTTCAATAAGAAAACTAATATCCAATGCGCGCACAGAGTGTGTCAGCTTACCGACGGAAATGATATCTACGCCTGTAGCGGCAACCGCAGCTACGTTCTCCAATGAAACATTGCCAGATGCTTCCAATTCTGTTTTTCCATCTGTAATCCGAACCGCCTCATGCATTTGCTTGAGGTTCATATTATCTAACAATATTCTATCCACATTTAGTTCTAGTGTTTCGCGTAATTCGTTGAGAGTGCGTACTTCAACTTCGATTGCACGTTTTTTCCTATCCGTTGCACGGACACGAGCAACCGCCTGCGATATTCCACCTGCCGCCGCTATATGGTTCTCTTTAATAAGTACCATATCATAGAGGCCGAAGCGATGATTATGCCCGCCGCCGAGCCGCACTGCCCATTTATCCAATAGTCGCAAGCCGGGAGCTGTTTTCCGCGTATCAACAATAATTGCTTTTGTTTTGCGCACAGCATTCACATATGCACGGGTTGTGGTGGCGATACCGGACATTCGCTGGAAGAAATTGAGCGCTGTTCGTTCTGCTACCAGCAATGCGCGTCCATTGCCGCGCACCATGGCTAGAACAGTTCCTTTGGAAACGCGTTTACCATCGTGGACATGCGCGGAAAATGAAATCCCAGGATCCAAATATTTTAGAGTCTCACGTACAACTTCGAGTCCGGCAATAATCCCGGCTTCTTTTGCGATAAATGTTCCCTTTAATACTGATCGCATGGGCACTGTGCTTAACGTGGTGATGTCACCATCACCTAAATCTTCTTCGAGGGCACGATGAATGATCACGTGAAGGCTTTGCAATTCGTTTTTGTTCATGCTATAATATATAAAGAAAAAGATGATAAAATGATCGAGTAATTCGGCGATGAGTTTGTTTATTCCTCGCTACCAATGGCTTATTACTGTCCTAATACATTGAGTATTTCTTGAGCAACGAGCCGATTACCTTCATCATTCAAATGTGCTTTATCGACTGTCAGAATACCCTGTTCGGCATTATTCGGATTATGTGTTTGAAGGTAGCTTACAAATGCGTTTCGCAAATCGCACAGTTCTATTTTCATTTTTTGGGCAACGCGTCGACTGATTCCTGCATATTCATCCAATTGCGCATCCAGTTGATTTGCTCTATTCTTTTTCTCACCAATGACGGTTGGAGTACAGAGAATAACGCGTGCACCCGTTTGCCTTATTTTAACGATAATATTTTCCAATCCTGATTCATACACATCTTTCGATGTACCAACCTGGCCGGGTGTAATAAAATGCCACACATCGTTGATACCGATATAGATAACGACGATTGTCGGGTTTTTGGCAATAACATCGGCATCGATTCTTGCGTGAAGATCGGGTACTTTGTTTCCGCCGATACCTGCGCCAATAATTTCGATGGAAGGGAATTTCTTTGAGAGTGAATCTTTGATGAGCGAAATGTATCCGTTAGGTTTTACTCCGAGCAATGTAATGGAATCGCCCAAAAATATTATTCGGTCATTATTTCGAAGCATAAATTGTTCGCTTGAACAAGAAACACCTAATAGCGTTGTGAGTGCGAGAATGATATGTCTGCTCATTTTGCTTCTTTTCTAAAGATTACAATACGGTTGGAATTTGTTCCTTTATCGTTGTTATCAACACCCCAGATGTTAGATGTCTTGGTGAAGTACTGTTGGTTGACAATGATGCCGACGCACGAAAATCCCGCTTTAATGCCGAGCGGTACAACATGTTCGTCTAACTTAATTACCTTATTTCGCACCTCGCCGACCTCAAACGCCACAAATCCGCGAGATTTAGTAATACGATAAAGTTCACGAAAGACACCAAACATTATTGCCGACCATTCCTCTAATGACCGCGACATTGTAATAGTCTTGGCAGCATCTGATGCATCGAGACTGTTAAACCAGCATCTTAACCAATTGTCCTGCACATAGTCAACAACATCAAGAAATGGAGGCGAGGTGACGGTAAGCTGTACAGAATTGGCAGCTATAGCTTTTGTTGCGCGCGCATCGAAGGTAAGGAAGCGCGCAGTTTCACCCGCGCGTTGCAGATTTTCCCGATCGACCATTGTTACGTCGCTGAGAAGCGTTTTTGACTTTTTAAAAATGATGACGCGAGTGTCGCGGTGTTCCGGTTCCTGCTGCATCTTTACATTGATTTTCCGTTGACTGTCTGCGCTTACTGCTTGATTCGGCGGCAATGTATATACAGAAAAAAAACCTTTTGAATGCCCGGTCAAGCGATTAGTGGCGACCATGCGAATCCATCGGTCAATGTTATCTTCCGTGCCGCTCTCGCGACGTTCATCCAAATATTCTTTCATTGAAACAATTTCCGCTTCTGTTTTTGGATGATAGAACATCGAAAGGTCGATATCAGCTTCCGCTTTTTCTTTGATAGGAATGCTGTCTAAACGTTTCATCAATTCTTCAAGTGAAGGAGGGAAGAAGCGCGGTTGGCACAGAAGTGTGTTTAAAGGATTCGCATCGTTTGCAATAACTTTTCTGCAAAGTAATCCTGCTTCTAATGCTGTGGTGCCGCGTCCGCTGAAGGGATCGTACACTGTGTCGCCTTCATTGGTTAAATATTCAATGAAGAATCGCGGAAGCTGTGGTTTGAAGCAGGCGCGATAAGAAACTTCGTGCAATGACAACGCTTGCCGTTGTTGTGATGTCCAGAATTCACCAACGAAGCGCGGAATGGATTGACCCGCAACATCGATGTCTTCTACTGTAGTAAGCCGATAACGGACTTCATCCAATAATCGGTCGAGGTACGGACGTTCTCCTTTTGGTATTTTTGATTTTACAGGTGACATTTAGAGTAATCCTGACGGTAAGCGCGGCGATGAAATAAGTTTCGTGAATTCTTCCCAGCGTTTTTCCGGATTGTCTTCCGTTCCGCCGCGGCGTTCAATGTACTGCCGGACTAAATCCATCCCAAGATTGTAATTGATTACGTAGCTGCGGTACTGGTCAAAGAAGCGTATCGACGCCTGTGCCTCCTTTGGACTCCTCAACGCATAATTGACAAGCCATTGTGCAGCTTCATCACCCGAGATTTCACCATTGAGATACCGGCGTGCGGCCTCATTTTCGGCATAACTGAGCTTTGCAATAAGAGCCTGTACTTTCGAATATTTTTCTGCCAGACTTTTATCCAGTCCCGCAAGCGGGAAGAGTGCGTCGCGCTCGAATTCCATTCGCTCCTTCCCGGGGAATGCGACTTCAATGCCGAAGTTTGCGGTTCCCTCGGCGATGAGCGATTGTGGACTGAAAAGTGCATAAACAGTAAATTCTACCCAGCCGCGCTTAGATGCAAAATTTGTTTCAAGCAAGCTATTGTATACGTGATGCCCTGGATAACCTTCGTGAGCAGCAAGGTCGATCACAGAATGAAGGGGCATCGGCATGTCGGTATTGATTTGAATAAGGCTTTCGTTGTTTCCTTTATACCAATTGTACGCGCCCCATGATTTATTGTGAACATATTCTAGCCGGTAAGTTTCGTCGTCTGATAATTTGATGTGCTTCTTTGTACGAATTCGACACTCTCGGATAGCAACACGTAAAACTGTGTCAACTTTATCCGGGATAATGGTGAATTGTCGACGGTAGTTTACGACACGCTCAGAAATCGATCCCTTGCCGGGGACTATCGTGTCTAATTCGGCAATAAGCTTCTTGAAATGTTCTTCTGGAAAACTCGGCGGGTCGACATCGTAATATGCTTTTGCCTCTTCGTCGAATGAGAGCTTCTTGCCGCCCAGTGTCTCAACACGAGCGATGAGCGACGAAAGTTGCTTCTTCAAATACTGATGACGCAGTTGTAGTATTTCTTCTTCGTGGGTGCTGTCGAGCGAATCCAGCTCTGCTGCAAGAGGAAGCGCCTTCTGCCTGATAGCATCAAGTGACTTCTTTGCTGATTGTGCTTCCGTTAGCCATTCCTTGGGACCATAAAAAGCATCGACGTAATTAGAATCGTATTGTCCGACAGCAAGAACGAGTTTAACGTATGATTTAGCAATTTGATTCAGTCTTGAGTTAAGGTCGGGATATAACCTTACATTATTAATTTCCTTGCTGTACCCTATACTTGCAACGATGAAAAAAATCACAGTTAAAATGAATAGTCGTTGTGGTCTCATTCTCTTCTCCCAATGTTATAAAAAAATCCTAGTAATATAACTATCTAAAGTAATCCCGAAGGCAAACGAGGTGATGCAAGGAGGCGAGTGAATTCTTCCCAGCGTTTTTCCGGTTTGTCTTCCGTTCCGCCGCGTCGTTCGATGTATTGCCGTACTAAATCCAAACCGAGATTGTAGTTGATGACGTAACTGCGGTACTGATCGAAAAAACGTGTGCGCTGCTGCGCGCGTTCCGGCGACATAAGAGCATATTGAACGAGCCATTGAGCGGCCTCATCGCGCGAGATTTCTCCGTTGAGATACTTTCGAGCGGCTTCGTTGCCGGCATAACTGAGTTTTGCGGCAAGCTCCTGAACCCTGGAATATTTTTCCGCCTGACTTTTATCTAACCCCGCAAGCGGGAAGAGTCTCTCGCGTTCAAATTCCATTCGTTCTTTTCCCGGGAACGCAACTTCAATACCAAAATTGGCGGTCCCTTCTGCTATCAACGACTGCGAGCTGAAGAGAGGATATACAGTGAACTCCACCCATCCAAATTTACGTGCAAATGCTGTCTCTAATAAACAATTGTACACATGATGCCCCGGATATCCTTCGTGTGCGGCAAGATCAATGGCGCGTTCCATAAAAATCGGCAAGTCTGTGTTAATCTGAATGAGACTTTCGTTATTCCCTTTATACCAATTATAGCCGCTCCACGCTTTGTTATGCACGTATTCCAACCGGAATGTTTCATTCTCCGGCAGGATGATGTGCTTCTTTGCGCGTTGACGGCATTCGAAAATTGCGGCACTAAATACTTTATCTAACTTGTCCGGAGTAATAGTAAATTGTTCGCGAAAATTTTCGATGCGTTCGGGAATTGGTCCCTTGCCCGGTACAATCGTTTCCAATTCTGCAACAAGTTTTTTGAAATGCTCTTCCGCAAACACCGGTGGTTCAACATCATAATATGCCTTTGCTTCTTCATCGAATGAAAGTTTCTTCCCGCCTAATACTTCAACGCGGGCAATGAGCGACGAGATTTGTTTCTTCAAGTATTGATGGCGAAGCTGTAAAATTTCTTCGTTCTGCTTGCTGCGGAGTTTGTCTAATTTAGTTTTTAGAGGAAGCGCTGTTTGCAGTATCGTGTCTAACGATTGTTTTTCAGCTTTTGTTTCTGCCTGCCATTCTGGTGGGCCGTAGTAAGCATCTACATAGTCAGCATCGTGCTGTCCAACGGCAAGAACGAGCTTTACATATGGCTCGGCAATATCGTTTAATTCTCTATTAAGTTGCAGGGACACGTGTTTTGCAGTTTTCATTTCTTCTTTTCGATACAAGGGGAGTTTTTATTGTTGTGTCTTTTATATAATGTACAAAATACAGCAAGTTCTTTTCTGCATGCGCCAATTGCATCGGGCTGGGCAAATTCCGCGTGCCTGCAAGAAAAGTCGCAGAATTGAGGAGGATCATCCTTCCTTTGCTTCTTGATGAGCGTCGATTCTCGGGAAGATATTTTTTTCCTACAGTCCATTATTAAATTCTGCTGCACCCGTTTCTACTCACTATCTACATTTGCAAGTTGCATAATATATAACGGAGTTCTCGGTTCATCGGCAAAAAATTCTTTCGTCTTGCTTTGAGTGATTGCCCAGCGGTCAAGCCATGAAATTCCACCTTTTCCTGTATATGTGTCGCTCGATGAATAGGCAGGGTCTTTGAGTGCTTCGTCAAGTGTGATAAAACGATAGCCTTGATCTTTGATCATGGTGCATAAAATATTGAAGTATTCCGAATTCAATCGATTGGAATGAATTAACAGAATTTGATTAATCTGCCGCATGAAAAGCTTGTCGGATTGGTGTTCAAAATATTGAATCTTTGATTTCATATATCCGATGTACTCTTGACCGATCCTTTTCATCAACGTTGTATCATTGATTCTCTTTGCTTTGTCAAAGGCAACCGAGAATATCCATTCGGAATTATCTATTGTGACAGGAGCAATTGTATAATTATGTTGGTGAAGAAATTCCGCAATTTCATTGGTTACTTCGATACTTCTGCCCGTCATGAGAAATGGATGACGAAAATAGCGAAGGTTCATTCCTCTATCGGCCATCAAGTTCTTAATGGTTCTTTCACCCTGTATAATATCCTGTTCATATTCGCTGACTGGTACACCGTTTGCACTTTTATGTGAATAGGTATGATTTCCCAACTCTATACCTGAGTCGAGCCAGGTTTTTAAAATATTCACACGCTGCAAGTCAAGTTTACCGTTAACCTCGAGTTTGTTTTCATTCACAAAACCAACTACCGGGATACCTTCGGTTCTGATTTTTGAAATAAGCTTTTCTACAATCGATTTCATCTCTTCGGTCGATACACGTAGTGCAATATTTAACGGAAGATCGTCAATTGTAACGGAGATCCTTTTTGCCGACTTGCTGGAATCTGCGGATTGAGAATATCCTTCGGTCATACAGGAAGCGATGAAGACAAGTAGAATGAGTATTGTTCGAAGCGGATTCATCATTGTTTTATTTATAGCAGAAAAAATCTTGAACATTTATTGTCCGATTGATTTCTCCAACTAAGTAACTAATGGTTAATGTTTCAGGTGCTTAATCGGTTGTTCGGCGTTCTGAATTTCTTGTTGTTTGACTGAGTGCACTTTTCTGCCTGTGGAAATTTCCATCATCGGTTTTATATCTTTCAACCAGATATCGCCTTTATAATAGACACGCTCGAGGAACAAACCAGATGGCGGAGCGGTAAGCTTTGCCGGCTCGTCCGATTTGGCGTGGAGAAATTTCTTAACGTCATTTAATGGCATCTTGCCGCGTCCGACTTCTGCCAGCACGCCGATGATTTGCCGGACCATTTTCCAGATAAAATGCGATCCAACGATACGAATGAGAATTAAGTCTCCAGCTTGCTGCACATCAATCGAATTGATATGCACTTTTGTGGATTTTTCTTCAGGTTCGTCGGCGGTGAAGGATTGAAAATCTTTGAGTCCGATAAACATCTCTGCCGTCTCGCGCATCTTTACGATATCGAGCGGGTCTTTTATCCACCAGACAAATCGCTTGCCGAACGCTGTCCGCCGCCGCGAAATTTGGTACAAATAGCTTCGTGCCATTGCATCGTGCCGCGCATGAAATTCATTGCTGGCTTTTTCAATTTCGATAATGTTGATATCGGCGGGGAGTTCGTCGTTTAATTTCATCCGGATGATTTCCGGTGCGAGCACTGTTTTGATGTCGAGATGCGCTACCTGCTGCAACGCGTGGACGCCGGCGTCTGTGCGGCCTGAGCCGTAGAACTCGAATCCATGAGTACCGAAGACTTTGCCTATTGCATCGTTGATTTCGCCCTGCACTGTTCGCGCGTTTTTTTGCACCTGCCAGCCGCTGAAACGCGTGCCTTCATATTCAATTGTAAGTTTGAATCGTGCCATATATTTAAGATACGATTTTGTTGAGTGGAAGCCAAAATTCGTTTTTTGTAGAGATGTTCAATTGAATGTTTCTACTCTTGCCCTCCTAGATGGATTATTTTGTCGCCGAATTTTTTACGGATTTTGTCGACAACTCTTAGAATGTCTTGCTTCTTTTTATTAGTAGGGGAGAGGGATAATTGAAGTTGATCTTCTTCATCGAAATTGGAAAGCCGTACTCCAATTAGCCGAACCGGTAGTTTTCCTGTATAGGAGGATTGAAGAAGTTCTTTTGCCGTGCGAGAAACTACAGTATCGTCATTAGTTGGTGCGACGCTCTTCGCCCGGCTGATTGTCTTGAAATCGGAAGTACGGAGCTTCAGTGTAATAGTGTGTGCTTTCCATCCATATTCACGGAGTTTCTGACAGACATCTTCGGTCAATTCAAAAATCGTTTTCTCTAATTCTTTTCTATTTGATATATCGTTGGCAAATGTCTCTTCGCGCGAAATACTTTTTGCGTCCCAATCGTCGCCGATCACATCGGAACCGTGCCCGAATGCTACATTGTATATCCATAATCCATGCTTGCCTAAAATGTCCAGAATTTCTTTTTCCGTTCTTTGTTGTATATCGGAAACTTTATGGAATCCCTTTTCCCGCAAATATTCTTCTGTTTTCTTACCGACACCAGGAATGACGCCGATATCCAGAGGTGCAAGATATGCAGCTTCCGTTCCGTGAGGAACGAAAACAATACCGACGGGTTTTACCTGGTTCACTGCGATCTTTGCGATGGTTTTGTTGGAGGCGAGACCTATGGTACAAGGAAGCTTGAATTCATCTAGCACAAGTTTCTGAATCGTCTTCATGAAACCGGGCAGATCATTATGGTAGAGATTTTCACATCCTGTAAAATCCATATTCATTTCATCAATAGATGCGCGTTCGACTACAGGTGCAAGTTCGCACATCCGTTCATAAAGTTTCTTCGAGATGCGTCCGTATTCGCCATGACTTCCATGCACGACGATAAGATTTGGACAAAGCCGCTGCGCTCGTGCCGTAGGCATGGCAGAATGAATACCAAACTTGCGTGCTTCGTATGAGGCCGATGCCACGACACCTCGCCCGGCTGCGCTCCCACCGACAACAACTGATTTCCCAATAAGTTCCGGATTCTTGATCCGTTCGACAGAGACAAAAAAGCAGTCAAGATCTAAATGAGCTATATATTTTTGAGGAGAGGACATGATTTACCGATGGTTATCTGACTACGATAAATCGCGTATGGTTTACTTCGGCAGCGCTAGATACCGTTTGATCTTTTGTGTCGTCGTTTTCTCAAATTCTAATTCACGGATTGTGAATTTCTTAATCTGTTTGAAGCTGGTCAGTTCGGCATTTGCCCTTTTTACTTCACCTGCTATTATGTCGTTGATAAGTTCCGGAGTGATTGGCACACCGCGAGCTTCTGACAACTCTATGAACGCTTCCGCATCGACAACAATTTGTGCCGAAATAATTTCATCTAATTTCGGATCATCTTCACCGTAGACAAGGCACTCCTGAATGTACGGACTGCGCTGCAGAGTGTCTTCAATTTCCTCAGGGAAAACATTTTTTCCACTTCGTGAAATGATTACATTTTTCTTCCGCCCGCAAATGTGAAGGAAGCCGTCTTCATCGATAGAGCCGAGATCACCGGTCATAAACCAGCTGTCTTCAAATGCTTCACGAGTCGCTTTTTCATTTTTATATAAACCAATCATTACATTTGTCCCTTTTGCCCACACCTCGCCGACACCATCTTCATTAGGTGAATGAATCTTCAATTCAACACCGGGAAGCGGAAGTCCGGCGGCATCATCTTTGAAATTCTCAAGCTGGTTCAATGCGAGAATAGGAGATGTTTCCGTTAGGCCGTATCCTTGCACGAATGTAAAGCCGAGATCGCGAAGCCCTTTTGCAACCATTGGATCAGGAGCGGCTCCACCGGCAATGAATGCGCGAATATGCCCGCCGAAGCGTTTGTGGATTTCAGCGAAAACAAGTTTCTTGGAGCTCTTCCAACCAAAACGCGCAGCGAAGTCTGTTATTTTAATCAGCGGCGGTACAATGATCGATGTTAAGCGTTTTTCATGAATTGCCTGATATACGCGCTTGAACATTTTATCAAACATAAGCGGTACGCTGAGAAGCATCGTTGCCTTCACTTGTTGAAGATCGTCCACCACTGTTTTGAGTGAACGAGCATAGTGTACCGATGCGCCGGAATATAACGGACAGAGAAATCCACACGTGCATTCGTACGTATGATGAATGGGGAGAACAGAAAGGAAGCGATCTTCTGGATAGATCATCATCATACTGACCATGGCGATGAGATTAGCAGCGAGATTCCGCTGACTGAGCATGACACCTTTCGCTCTGCCGAGTGTACCTGAAGTAAAAATGATTACTGCCAATTCTCGTGCATCTATCCGTGGCAAAGCATCCACAGTACACCCCTGGCTGTTATTGATCAACTCGATCATTGAAAGAAAGCCGTCTTTCTTCGTTAGCAAATCCATACTTATAAAATATTTAATATGCTTTAGTGAATGGCGCTTCTCGCGCAGCATTGAATCGAAGGATTCGGAAAATACAATGACATTGGTATCTGATTCGTGGATGATGTTGAGAATTTCGTTGGTGCTGAGTTTCGCATCGATTGGGACGATGACGTAATTAAAACACATCGACGTAAGATATGTCAAGCACCATTGCACACGGTTTTCAGAAATGACGGCGATATGGCTCCGCTCTGGCAATTTGAGGTTGTGTAGTGCTGTTCCAAATTTAAGCACGTACTTCAATAATGTATTGTAACTGACTTTTGGAATAGGTGTATCTTTTAAATCCTCGAGTGCGAGTTTGTCACCATGCTTGCCTGCTGATTTAATCACCATATCCTGAATGGAATCGATATGAGGAACTTTGTTTAACTTTGGTGTGCGCTTCATTGAAATTCCGATATTATGGTTTGGTCGTTTTTCTTGTCTGGTTTCCAAAAGGTGAATATGGAAAATCAGATTATAAGTGATTAAAAATGATTATTTGATAAGTTTAAAATATTAATGAACGTTCAAATGTCTACCAATTTCGTTTTAATTGCAAGCGCCTAAAAAAGTTAGTAGTGGGGTCTTTTGAGACAGGGAAAAGAGGGAATGAACAGATGTTTTACTTTGGGGCAATCTCAGTCTTAATAACCTTTTTTCTCATATTAATTTTTACAGCTGTTTTTTTGGTTGAACAATAAAAATCTTCACGGGATAAACCGCTCTGCCTTATCATGCTTTTCATCAACTCTGGAGAGTAGCCTTTGATCTTTAGGTCTACCGTGACTCTTCTTTTAATGTCGTTGGTATAACCGACATGGTTCGCATGGCTACCGACAGTATTGTCCAATGTAAAGCCCTGCACTTTTAAAATTGCCAATACTTCTTCAGGGGTTAAGGGCGGATATTGTTTAGGCAAGCTTTAGATGTTGGGAGTATGGATCGTAATTGGCATTAAAGTTTATTGATTTTAAAATTTTACCTGTAAAACTAACAACCGTCAATAAATGCCAACCAATCCGATACTTCATAGGTGCTTTTCTAAAAAAGACACCTTGTTCTATCTCGTCTGAACTAAATGATTTAAAGTACGCCGTAAGAGCATCTGCCATTTTTCTCTTTATTTCTGGAACGGAAGAGGCTTGAATAAAGATATCGGTTTCAAGGCAAACAGCTATATAGATGCTGCCCTTTTTTTGTCCGATTATTCTTAGCGCAATTTGTTTTTTTGCCATTTGTTCTTTTTCCATACTAAATAAAACGTTTGAGACGATTATTTAGTTTCATTTACCATCTTATGAGGCGGGTAGGTTGCTACGCAAGGTAATAAAAAATTAAGTTTTGTCAAATTATTACCCCTCCTATTATGTAATATTATTATATCTTAACCACCAAAAACATGCCACCAATATACCTCCTATTTTGACGGAAAAAAGCTGCAATTGTATTATTGGACTGGTCAATTCTATTTATTAGTTGTTATTTATGCCGCCTTTCTTGCTGTTTTTGCGATTCCTAAGAATTCCTGCCAGTTCCCAATGTGATTTGATACACATGCTTGCATTGCCGGTGTTACTCTAAGCGTTTGATGGATACGCATAAAGTTATAATGAAAGAAATGTAATACAATAGCGGCTTTGTGTTTCTCTAACTTTTTACTAAAACTAAGGGTTAGCCGGGTAAGCCGTAGCATGTTCATTCTCATAGTAAGATTTTAGCGTTCGAAATGTGATCCTTCGACACCATAGCGCTCTATGCCAAGCGATGGCTTTGCCAAACCACTTTGTAGAACACCCGGTTAGTCGAGCATACTCTATTATGCAATTAATAGCAACGCATAGAGTCCACCACCTAAAAGGAATACAATAAATAATGCGAATGAAACATAATTCTTGATACCAAAGAACATGACCTGTTCAATTGCTCGCATGAACCAGAACACCGCAATAACAATGATAACGAATCTACCAAATGCCGTGAACAGAAGTTCGTTCTGAAAGACAATTGATATGACACCAAAAAACACAAAAATATAGATCAATCGCATGTTAAGAATCTGCATGATAGCACGATTCGTTGGTGAAAGTCGGTGCAAATCCTGACGCCAACGAAAGATCTTCCAAAAAAGAATATGAAATACTGAAAATGCGAAACAATAAAGTCCGCCGAATAAGAGTAGTGTTGTTAACATTTTAGAGCTCCTAAAAAAATATTCCTCATGGTTGCCTAATGGACAGGTGCAAAGTCTGTTGCGTTCTTAACGCTAAGCGATTGCATTGCACCTGAAATGTGGAACGGACGCACTGATAACTTTCAATATTTTGATAACGAACCAAATTCATTCACTATTTTTAAATAATGTTAGTATCACGCTTCGCGTGATTCATTCTTCTGGACAAGCCGAGCTGGAGTACCTGGATAGGCAGCACAACGATTATCTTACTACTCTTATCACAAGTAAAACAAGTGAGATAACCAACGACAAAGATGAAATAGAAAGTGCAAGCAATGTTCTATTTGAAATAATCTTGGCGGCGATAGATAGTTCGTTTATCTGAACAGCAATTTTTTCAATCAGATCCGCTTGTTCAAGTTCATTTTGTTCTAAGAGTTTTATTCTTTTATCTAATTGTTCTAATGAAGCCTTTTTGGGTTTGCCGCTTTCTTTCAAAGTATTCCCGAAATATTTGTTGACACTGTTGAAAATCTTTTGGCCAGCTTCAACAATAATCGGACTGTATTTGAAGATTGTATCCCACGGTATCATCGAAAGAAGAGTAAAAGCACCCATTGGATTATCCTCCTGTATTTGTTGAAGAACGTTTTGCTGCCTAACGTACGGGCGCTAAGTTGCGGCGCTGATAACTATCAATATTTTGATAACGAACCAAATTCATTCACCATTCTTAAATAATATTAGTATCACGCTTCGCGTGATTCATTCTTTTGGACAAGCCGAGTGAGCGCCTGAGTAGGCAGCTATTGTGTTTTGCTTGCATTGATAATGTCATAAGGAATTTTTGAATCAGCATAAACTTGCCACAAATGAATTTTTCCATCCTTGGTAATCGCTTTCCACGAAGCAGGCAGATACCAATAATTTTCCTTCTTATCACTCAATCCTTGAAATGTGCCGCCTGCAAAACCAAACACTGCAGCAGTGTTTCCATTAAAAAACAATTCTGTAATTTCGACTTTATAATCGGGAAACAATTGAAAGTATCCAATCCATCCTGCCCTCATTTGCTCTTTACCTACAGCTTCGTTGCCCTGAGAATCAATGAATTTATGATCGTCTGTCATGAGCGAACAGATTTTGTCAACGTTATGTTCGTTGATTGCCTCAACAAAATTGTAGATAATCTGCTTTGTCATTTGTGTTTTCATAATAGCTGCCTATCGGACGGGCGCTAAGCTGCCACGCTGATAACTTTTGCGCCTTTGGCGCACAATATACACAAAACGAACCAAATTCATTCACCATTTTTAAATAATGTTAGTATCACGCTTCGCGTGATTCATTCTTTTGGATAAGCCGAATGAGCGCTTTAGGCGCCATAGCGCTTCCGGCGCCACTTGAGCGCCTGGGTAGGCGGCATTTCTATTTTTTAGTTCCCGACTAACCAATCGAATGCATCGTGTCTTGTACTGAACACTCTGTGATTTGATTTCCCGCTCACAAATAACAGTACCTTGAACAAAGGAGATAAAAGGATGCCAAGCCCAACAAAAGCAACTAATTTCATATATGGTCCATTGTTCTTAGACATTTTTCTCATAGTCTCTCTGACGACTTTATTCAAGGGTGTACCAGAAAGATCAAGCATTCCACGAATTGACCGTTGCTGATTGATCGAGCGAACAAGCCGCATGACTTCTTCTGCTGTATCAACAATACCTTGACTGTCTTTGGCATTTGAAAAATCTATGAGAAGTATTTTTTTATTACCATGATCTTCAAACTTCACGTCGGGCATCTCAAATCTCCCATAATTCTACACAATGTCATAGAAAATGCCGCCTAACGGATGGCGGCTAAGCCACTATGCTGAATATTATCAAAATGTAGATGACGAAACAAGTTCATACTGAAAAGTTTATTATTAAGAACCAAAGTACTTTGAAGAAAAACGACGATTAAAATCATTATCTGCAATTCCCCGAAATGTCAATCAATCACATTTATTGATCTTTTGTATCAAGATAAAAAAAAGAACGACTAATAAAAAAGCTATCACAAGGCGTCAGAATCGAACCTCTAATTGTATGCTTACAATGCTTTGGCTGTCTCCACTAATTTCATCATTGCCGGTGCCTATTGACTTAACGCCTTCTTTAACCGTTTGTGCATACTTCGCAGCAACATACATTTTTGAAAAGACCTGATAACGCAAAATACAATACCAGCGCATGCCGCGTCCATAGAGAGCGGGATTTGAGTACGCCCCAGGGACTTCATCTTCAAATTCGTAAATTGCGGAATCGTAGGAGTCCGTCTCAAAGATAGCAAGTCGTGCTTGTGCTGTCAGCGAATAAAATAAATTCCATTTAATTTCTTGAGACATCAGCATCCCCTGTTCTGCACTCTGTATTCCGCCGTAGTCAACTGTCACCCATTCGACTCTGCTTGATAAACGTAACGATGGAGACGATGCGAATTCACCTGTCAGCCTATAATTGTGCTGGACTCTCGGAATTGTCTGCTGAACTATTCTTGTGTATAAATCATTTTCATAAATTGCAGACGGCGAATCTTTTCTCTTGAACCGAAATGCAATTTCAAATTGTTCCGTTAGGTTATATTCTGCAAGTGCAAGGAAATCGTTGCCATGCGATGGCGTTGGAATCAAATACGTCGGCTGAGAATGTTCAAACTGATCGTAGTACGTTGATATGCACAATCCTTTCATGGGCTGCGTTCGAATTCCGACATACACACCACTCTCATTTTGCACTTGTCCGGATAACTCACCAAAAGCATTTCCGTGGATGCTTTGGAATGCAGAAGGATAATCCCTGGCAGTAATTGTCAAGGCAAGCATTGCAGCAGGTTCATAAGTTATTCCTGCAATGACAGCAAGTGCGTTTGCGCGATCAATAGCGCATTCTGAAAACACATCTATATTTTTGCTTGTGAAAGAAAGATCCATTCCTTCCATCCATAATTCAGATGCACTTTCGCCATTATTGCCTATGAGCATGAACGGATTCACAAATCGAGTACGATAACAGGTACCTCCAATCTTCAATCCATCTAAAAGATATGTAACTGCACGGCATCCGATTAGTGTCTCTCGTGATGAGTTCTGTTTGCGTTGTTCACTTTCGGTACGGAATAATCCACTGCTGTATAGAGACGAGATATTTCCGAGCGAATCTATTGTTGCATTAAGTGTTTTGTTGGAATACATAACTTGGACCTGCAATTTGTCTAAATCAATCGAAGCACTGATACCGCGGAAGAAAGAATTCTCATCAGATGAAAGGTACGGGTGAATTCCGCCGCCATTTTTCCTTACTGGCGTAATAACGTCACTTCCTTTTCCGAACGCTGATGAACTCCAGAAGATCAATCCCTCTGCGGCTTCCATTTGATAATCTCCAATTATAAAATGCGTTGAGATTGACGGGATGGAAAAGCCAGCGAAATAGGTTGAGAAATTTGTAATGCTTCGTTCACCGGGATCTTTTTCAGTCAGCACACCAACTTCCAATTCAGAAACCGAGGATGATAAAGGTGATTTATTCTTACCGATTGAAAGATGAAATCGATTTAGTATTTTTATCGGCGTGCCGGGATACGCGCCATTGATAAATCCTTGCCGCTCTTCAATTTCTGTTGATGTTCTGCTGAGAAAAGATGCACTGAGGCTGGGACCCTTCTTCATCCTTCCAATTCTCACAAACCTGCGAATGAAGGAAAGCAATTCCGGTGTCATTCCTTCGATCTCTAATAGTTCATCTATAGAAGTAAATCGTTCGCGTTTACGTCTATCAATAATCCTGGAAACAATAAGATTTGATATTGCGGGAATTCGATGTAGTTCTTCTACTGAAGCTGTATTGAGATTAAGTGGATCGTCTTCAAGCTGAGTTGTTTCTTCGGCAATGGTAGAATTTTCATCGGATTGTACGGCAGTTTCCAATATCTTTTCCCAATAACTGTCTTCCCAAACATCTGATGTATCTGATATTAACTGTTCTTGCGCGCTGGCAAGAGATGCAATGGCAATGCTGAATAAGATAAATAAAAAAGCACGCATAGTTATTTATCAAGTTTGAGAGAAAGTTCGATCTGATGAGTCCAGCCGAGATCTGGATGACTGTAACCAGCATATCCAAACTCAAATAATAAATATCTTACAGCGATCCCTGCTGAATACTTATCCGGATTATTTGCTACTCCTGCACGAAGCGCAATCACGGAAAACACGATTTGCTCAATCCCCATTTTTATACTCGCGGGGAAACGAATATCTTTTTCCATTTCAATTGAAATATGAAAATCGTGAAACGGTAGCCAACAAGCCCCCAGGTCAAACACTTGAGGCATCTTCTCACCAGTTCTTCCAAGAGTTGCATCTGTAATGTTGTGAACACTGAAACCGACATTTACGCTTTCTATTATGTGCGCAATTAATCCTCCATCGATGGAAAAGCTGCCGGCAGTACCGTATCGAGCAATATCAAGCCGCTGATATCCGAAATATAATCCGGCTGAAATATTTCTGTCAATCTTTTTAGCAAGCGCTATTCCAAATTCTGTTTCCGAATATAGATCGAAACCGAATTTCTCTACTTTAATTCCAATCGATGCAAAGGAAAGCGGCATCGCCGCAGCAAGTGCCGTTGTTTGCAGTTCCTGTAATCCGAATTGATCTGGAACGATAAACGCAGAACATTGGAATGCAGTTACGCTGGTAAGGCCTGCCGGATTGTAATTGATTGCCCAGCAATTATCCGATACAGCAGTGAAAGCATTTGCCATACCAATGGCTTTCGTGCCCAGCCCATTATTTTCCATTGTAAAAAGGTGCGGATGATTTATGAGCAAACAAGCAATAAGTGCGCAACCTAACCTTTTTACTTGCTGAGGCAGTAGAATTTGGGTATATTTTCCTAGTTCAAACATGGAATGAGCCTCCTATGAAAAAAGTAAAAGTAGCAATCCTGTTTTTCATTCTCCTATTAATTGGAACTCCGTTTCTTGTTTCTCAAGAACTCAATTGCTCTGTCACGATCCATACGGAATCCATCCAATCTGCTCAGCTTGGTTATCTGCGTAGCTTTAGTCAAGATATTGAACGTTATATGAACAATACACGCTTCTCAAGCGAAGATCTTGACGGAGAAAAAATCCAATGCAGCTTGGATATTTCATTTACAACAGCAACAAGCGACAACCGCTATCAGGTACAGGCTGTCGTACTAAGTCAGCGTCCAATTTATATCGGCAATGATAAATCTGACCGCTCAACACTTGTTCTTCGAATTATGGATAATAGTTGGAACTTCACCTACACACCTAATCAACGGATGAACCATGATGAAATGGTTTTTGATCCATTAACAGGATTTCTTGATTTCTATGCGTATCTCATAATTGGATATGATCTGGAGACGTACATCCCTATGTCCGGGTCTCCCTGTTTTCAAAAAGCGTTAAACACAGTACAATTGGCAGCCAACTCAGCAGCAGCAAAAGATTGGCAGCAATCTTCTTCCGGCTACAGTAAGTTTGGCATTACAGACGAACTCTCCAGCGTAAAGTATAATGCCTTCCGTACCGCTTTCAACAATTATCATTTTGACGGCATCGACTTGCTCACTACGGAAAAGCAAAAAGCACTTGGTAATATGCTCACAGCGATTGCGTCAATTAATGATATTCGCACGCGTCAAAACTCTTCCAGTGTAGTTGTGAAACAATTTTTTGATGCAAAATACAGAGAAATTGCTGAAGCCTTCCAAGCTTATCCTGATCGCAGTGTATATGAAACACTATCCAATTACGATCAGGAACATCGTTCTACTTATCAAGAATGGAAAACAAAGTAGTAGTTCATTGTCATTTTTCATTCTTTTCTAAACTGATGTGGACTAAACAAACGCATAGCATTCTCTGTAGTAATGCGCGCTACTTCTTCTTCGGAAATGTTAAGCGCTTCTGCAATCTTACGTCCGATCAACACTATGTTTGCCGGCTCATTCCTTTTTCCACGCAAAGGGACTGGCGTCATATAGGGAGAATCTGTTTCGAGTAAAATATTCTGAATTCCAATCTGCTTCACAACTTCGATACTATTTGATTTCTTAAATGTAACAATACCGGGAAATGAAACGCAAAAACCAAGTTCATGCACATAGGCAGCTTGGTCCGCTGTTCCTGGAAAACAATGGAATACACCGCGCATCGGTTCTGTACTGTTCTTTTTCCAATTTGGGTTTACATTTACAGTCCTTTCTACGATAGAAAAAACATCTTCAGTTGATTCGCGCATGTGCAAAACAACCGGCAAGTGTTTTCGTACTGCAATTTCCATCTGTTCAACAAAATATTTTTGCTGTAATTCGCGCGGCGAGAAATCATAATGATAATCCAAACCAATTTCCCCGATAGCAACTACTTTCGGATGTTCGCAGAGCTTTTCAATCTCCGCCAAATCTTGGTGACCCGCTTTTAATGCCTCGTGCGGATGGATACCAACGCATGCAAAAATATTTTCATGCTGATTAGCAAGCTGGATAGCCTCTCGGCTGGACTTCACATCCGTTCCAGGAACGATGATAACGCTTACTCCAGCTTCTTTTGCCCGGGATAATACTGCTGTAAGTTCATTTGCGTAATCGGTAAAGAAAAGATGTGCATGAGAATCAATGTAATTTGGTGTCATAGTTTGCATCCGCTGGGCAGTGTGTTGATAAAATAATACGTTAATCTTTCATTTGATTCAAGATACTTCGTTGGCTCCTTAGAGCGGTTAAACATTGGAATTCTTGGCTCTCTTATGTATATTTTAAGTATTGGAAGTTTGAATCGAAAAATTGTTGATTTGAAATATCGATGATAAAATAGGGGAATATGTGGTTGATTCATTGGTTTAATAGCTTGTTTAAATAATTGAAAATGACCAATTGTCAATTGCCCAGGCGAAATGTTTATGAGCAAACGTTTGTGCGTTCGCTTTTTAATTCCATTGCGCATCGATACGATTTTCTTAATCACACACTGAGTTCCGGTATCGATATTATTTGGCGGCGAAGAGCAATTCAGCTGCTTCAGCCATTTCAACCGAAACAAATTCTTGATGTCGCAACAGGCACTGCTGATTTGGCTATTGAAGCAGTGAGGTTGAATCCTGAACAAATTATCGGTATCGATATTTCACCGAAGATGTTGGAAATAGGTCGTCGTAAAATTCAGACTCGGAAGCTGACTCACCTTATCACACTCGAATCTGGCGAAGCCGAACATCTACGTTTCGAGTCCGGTTCATTCGATGTAGTGATGGCTGCATTCGGCGTAAGGAATTTTACAGATCTTGAACTTGGATTGAAAGAGTTTCACCGTGTTTTACGGATAGGTGGCTGTACCATAATTTTAGAATTTTCTCAACCAAAACGATTTCCGATAAAACAAATGTTTCGCTTTTATTCACGATACTTCCTTCCTCTGCTTGGAGGAATAGTTTCAAACAATCGTTCGGCGTACGAATATCTTCCAAGTACAGTAGCAGAGTTTCCGGATGGCGAGGAGTTTGGTGCTTTGCTGCGTTCAGCGGGATTTACAAATGCAACTTGTTTTCCACAGACTTTTGGTATCGCTTCTATTTATATTGCAAAGAAAGAACCATTATCCAGATGATAAACGTTTGATAATTAACTATATCGATTAAAAACCCTTTTCATTTTAAACTCATAATTTGATTGGTCTCTATAAAATATTTGATGCTCACGTTCACTTCTACTCAAACACTTTTTTCAAGTTTTTAGTGAAGCAAAAACCTAATCGCGCAGACATCAACACTGAGCTTAAGAACCTTGCGTCAAAAGGACACATCGAAATCCCCGGTGAAGATCCTGTACAGCTTGCCAAGCGTTGGATTGATATTATCGACAAATGGAAGTTGGAACGGTTGATGCTCTTGGGCAGTATTCCAGGAGATGAAGAATCGATAGTCAAAGCAGTGAACGCGTTTCCAACTCGCTTCTCTGGAATGTTCACCATCGATCCTAATTCTAATTTGTTGATGGAGAATGCCACAAAGCGGATAAAGGAAGATAAGTTGAAGGGAGTGTTGCTCTATCCTTCACTTTATCAAATTAATGTCAACGATGAATGGCTCTATCCTCTCTATAATCTCATTCAGGAATGCAGCAGCATTATCTTTGTGCAATTTGGCAAGTTGATTATGCATAACCGCGAGTACGCCGGTATTCCTACGGTGACTAATGATGAATTTGCCAATCCCAAAGATTTGATACCGGTAGCAAAGAAATTTACCGGAATCAAATTTATCATTCCAAATTTTGGGGCCGGAATGTTTGAAGAAACCTTGGAAATCGGAAAACAATGTCCGAACGTTTATGTCGACACTGCTGGATCAAATTCCTGGATTACCGAACATCCCACAAAGCCCGATATGCGTCACGTGTTTCAGAAATTCTTAGAAATCTATACTGCAAAGAGAATTTTATTTGGATCAGATTCAGGTTTTTTACCACGCGGTTACCGCTACGACATTGTGGATAATCAGATGAAGTTGCTTCAGGAAATGCGTGTACCGATGGGGGACATCAAGAAAATATTTTATGAGAATATGGCTGGATTGATGAACACCGTGTAAAATTTTTAGGTGCCCCACTACCAACCCATGCGTCTTCGAAGGCTGCTTATTTGAGCGGTATGATGCTGGGCATGCCATGCATACTGCTGGAGCAAAGTGTCGACCGTCAACACGCCATATCGAGAATGCCGCCATTGTCGATCGAAAGAACTTGAGTCAAGCGATTCAAATGCTTCTACCCAACGATTACGGATTGCTCCGAACAGAGCCAACGACAAATCAATTGATGGAGATTTTGCATCGGGTAATTCTGCCCACAACCCTTGTTCTGCCACCATCACATCCGGCACATCTATCGTAAGAGCATACTTAAGTCGAGGATAGGCATTGACATCTGATTCAACTAAATGATGCACAACCTGAGCAAGAGTCCAACCGCCAGGACGATATGTGTTGAGGAGTTGATCCTCAGTGAGATTTTTAACAGCATCATATAAAAGAGGTGGAGCGGTTCTAAACTGACGAATATATTCTGTTCGAAGTTCAGGTGTTGGTTGTTTAAATACAAATTTTCCGATTGGATATTTTAATTCTTCTTCTGTTGGCATATAGAGAATTCTCTCATGGATTTAAAACACAGCCACATTAGGGAACGATCAGTTTAACGCAGCTAGAATGCATAACCAAATTTTAATATCTCAAAGTCTATTATTGTTTTCGTATCATCACCTATGATTCCTTGTATTGTACGCTTATCAGCAGAAAAATATGATCCCCATACAAAACTTATTCCCCAATAAATACCTGAAGTTGAAAAATATCTATATCCGATACCGAACATCGCTCCGACTTTATCTGTTGTTATAATTGGTGCGGATGATGATGGAAACAGGCTGAGCCCAAATAGTGATAGATCACCGCCTTCTTCTCCTCTGATATGCGTATAACGCAATCCCCCCTCAATATAAAATCCGTCTTGGTGTTGTCCCAAGAATTTCCTATAAACTATATCCTGGTTCCAAAGTGTTAACTCATGATTTCCAGAGTTTTCGTCTGTTCCATTTTGATAAAATATCGGAAATGCAATTTCTGCATGTCTATCCACATCAAAAAGTGAAAATCCTCCGCTTAAAACCGTATATGAACGTGAGCTGCTTACTAAAAAATATGCGGGATTGAATTCAATACCAAATTTTTTATTCTCGAGCGGTTCTTTATAGCGAACTATTTCGTTATATATTTTTTCCTGCTGCGATAACATTTTCTTTTGATATAAAAGCAATGTATCGATCTTTGTATTATTTGTACTATCCTGTGCTTTCAGCGCAAACGAATACAAACACAAAATGATGCAATAGAATGTTGTTATTTTCATAATGCTATCCTATTTGAGTATAGAAATATAGTAATCTAAGTGTTCTTAGATCTATTCCCAGGGATCAAATTCCAATCCAAAAGAAATAATACATCACCTTTTTCATCTTGTGCTCTCCTATGTGGTTGCCCAACGAAATGGCACTCCTTGAAAAATATTGTATCACTCTTCGTGTGATTCTTTCTTCTGGACAAACCGAGTGTGCGCCATAGGCGCTGTCGCTTGCAGCGCCATCTTGGACATCCCGCTATATAAGAATTTATATTGACAGCGGGACTTGAGCACCTAGTCAGGTTTTATACTTCTTTTTTCATAAAGCAAACTCTAAATGGCAAATGAGGAAAATCCCTTGTTCCTGTTTCTTTAAATCCTTGCTTTGAATACCAATTTTTAAGTCTGGTATTTGAATCAATTAAAGCTATTGAAATCCATTTACCGTTTTGTGCCTTGATCTTTTCGGCAGCATATTCCATTATTTTAATTCCATATCCTTGATGTCTATACTCTGGAATTATAGAAACCTTCTCAATATAATAAGTGTCAATTTCTTTTGCCGATTTTTCAATTGCTATGCAACCGATAACTTTATCATTTACTGTTAATTGATATAATTCTATACCTTTATTTAATTGTGCCCGTAAAGCATGCTCATCAATAAAAGCACTGTTTGTTGGATTATTTTCTTTTGTAAATCCAAATTCCTTTGCAATCGTCCCATGCGCTTCGTTGAGAACCTTGACTACGCTTGATAAATCATGGTCTGAATTGATACAAACGAATTGCATTTTGGATTCCTTGATAGCCCTATTTAAAATATATGAATAAAACCTACCGGATGGCGGCTAAGTCCCGATTCGACTAAGAGTCGAATCGAGGATCCCTTACAGCGGGACTGCGGCGCTGATAACTTTCAAATTGTACTAAACCTCTGATCGCCATGAATTTTGTAGTGAGCTCATTCCGTCTGCTTGAGCGCCTGGTTAGGCGGCATTAGTTGTTTCTTCATTGCTAAAGAGAAAACTTAAAACACTTTTTAAATAGAAATAAATGTTCTGAATAATGTAAACGGGTCCGATAAGTGCACCAATAACACCCCACCAAGTTCCAATGAGAGTAATAAGAGTACACTTAAAGAAAAGAATTGAGGTGCAACGGAAACAGAATGATCCTCGAAACTCCTTTTCTTGCCGCCGAAATAAATAGCTTACGTTCTGTCGAAATACACTCGAACGAATAGATTTTGTCTCGTTACATTTATGACAATTGTTGATATGGGAGATAGTATTCATATGATTCAATGCCGCCTAACTACTGATTAGATAGACTCCACTTTTCAGCCCATTAATATCATTGTATGTTTGGAAAACTTTTACGTCGGTAAATATGCACACGCTACTCCCCGTGTACATATCATAGTAGAACTGGTTCTAATCTACAAAAGTGACTTGAGATATACAAACTTTTAAAGGAGAGAGCAGATTATTCAAACAGGGCGTAACAGCATACGCACTAGACATCTCAGATTACAAATCTATCGGAGTTGGGTTCTTGATGCCAAGGAATTACAAAGCCATTGCTACATCTTTTCTCCTCTTCGTATTGTCCAGAGATCATCGGCAAGATTGCGGTTTGCAAGATATTCGTACGGCATTGTGAAATATCCTTTCTGTCCCCAGTCGGTACCCCACGAGTTCCGGACGATAAATCGTCTTTGAGCATCATCATATCCTACGGCAAGCACGGCATGGCCGCCGAGTACGCGTTCGTTAAACTGAGGCATTTGCACAAAGCCTGTGCTGGCAACTTCCTGCGATTCGAAACTTTCATATACCGTGAATCCGAACACAAACGGAAACCCGTCTGCAAGGCAAGCCCGCATGTCGTCGAGCGTAAGAATGCGATGGTACGATGTGATTTGGCGCTTCATCGCTTCTTTGTAACACTTCGGGCTCGGTTTAATTGTAAATTTTGAAATGATGTAAGGCCAGTGCGTTTCCGAACACACTCCCTGTTTCTTCAGCGTTTTAATTCCATCGCGAATCATTGCCCCTGCATCCGACTTGATAGTACCTTCCAAAGCCCGTTCATTATAATAGATGAACAATCTACTCGCATCCGTAAATGAAACACGATCCTTTCGTTCTAGGAACTCGATTGCGCCGGCAAGTGCATTGCCCGTACAACTTCCAAGATTGCCCTGGTTTTCTACCGGCGAACACGATGGGCGCAAATCGATTTGAGATGGAAGCGCCAGAAAAGTAGGACGCACTGTGCCGTAAAGAAAATCCCGCTGGTCCGGCACATCCGGAACCCAGCCATAACGATGATTCTGCACTGCTTTGGATTTTGTATGTGTTACAGATTTGCGTTGTGCCATAGCATTCTCCTGTGATGAAAATTGTGAAATGCAGAAGTAATGAGTCTTATGAATAACTTGCTGATGTTGCGCAAAACCATATTACATGCAGATAGAATTGGAATTTAGAAGTGCTCCACACATTACTCCGTTCCCATTCCGCCTGGCTGCCAGCCCGCTTCGCATTCTGACTAGTGTCAATAGTCGGATAAACTTGTTTGATGGGAGGATATCCGATAAAATTTGATATCGTGTTGGGAAGGAGAGAAGTGACCAAATCAGCTGTAATCTTTTATAAGGGTTACGCAGTGCACAGTATCTGTGACTTACATCATTCAAGTTAATTGGATTTGTTAATATGATATTCGTGTTGTCGAAACAAACGAGTACAGGAGTCGGCTTCTCATGCAACAAGAGTTCTAAGTATTCGTGATGCGGTTGAGGTTTATATGCATAATATTTCAGCCAATCGATTTTTGCTATGCGACATATCTGAATTCATCCAACACCTTGTTTGTTTGGCCAAACCGCTTTTCCGCCGTTCTGACAATGACATCCTTCAAATTTTTAAGTTTGTGCACTTCGTCATGTAAGTCAATATTCTTTCCCAGCGAAGTATAGGAATGCGCAGCGACGCTCGTAATGAGAACACGCATAAGAAGAAACTCGTCATCAGTTACTCCAACCTCTGAGAGTTCTGATGCATGGTGAAGTGCAGCTTGTAAGACTGCGGTTGCTTCATGAAGAATTATTTCAGTAGACATTTTTTTATCCTCCTCGTTCATAGTTTTCAGCATCTGCTCTGATTTCTATGCATATGCATATTGAACGCCACCAACAGGTTTGGAATCTAATATGTATACTTAAATAATATTGATGTACAAAAAACTTTTAAAATTTTTCACAACTCATATTTATGAGTGCGAAAACCCTGCAACCCAATATACATTGAACGCGTATAGAAAAGCAAGTATTCTGCATGTCGTATTTTCACCAATACTTTGCCGTAATTTCATTATGCATATTGCTGATCGGACGGAATTAAAGAGTGAGAATTTGTTTATAAATACCTCGAAAAACCATATTATATGGTAGAAAACAAGGAATTGGAACGATAAAATTCCATTTTTCATGCTTGAACATATTAATGTTATCAAATTATCTGTTTTTTACGACAAATACTTGCACCAAAATCGCTACAAACAATTGGTTAAAATACGACAGACAATTAGTACGTAATGGTGTAGCTTAATATGTAAATAACGGCAGAAATAATTGTTGATTTCACTATTGTTATACAAGGCCAGAATGTATATTGCTTTTTGCATCAAATAACGCGTTCCAATTTAGCGGGGTGCCGCTTCAGTCTGGCATATAGGCGGCAGTAATGATAGAAAACCTCATCCTTGTTTGTCGGGACTATGAGGATGTTAAATTTAAATATTAGTCAAGGGAGACTAATAGAAACATGCTGGATGAAAAATTGACACATAGTTTTCTTTAGTCACATATCTTAAACTATATTGAAAGGACCACGATGTTTGAGAATTGTAATTCCCCTCCAAGTCGCTCCCTGCCGCACTGCTTTTCGAATTTCACGTTCCAAGATATCCTGTCAATTGGCAGTCACACAAAATATATTTTATTCTTAAGGAGAATATAAATGTCTATAAAGAGAACTCTTACCATTATCTCGATTTTCGCACTAAGCGCAATCGTACTCATCATCTATCCATCAACCGATAAATCTATGAATGCAGGACAATCAATATCAATACAGGATGCAACCGCCTTGACAAACATACACCGCATCTCTGTGCCATCGGATGCAATGCTTGCTCACTATATTGGAAAGGATGTTGTAGAAAAAACTATGAAGCAACCCGGCTGTGTTGGAGTTCGCACATATTATGGCAAGCGTGCAGACGGCAAATTTGGATTCGTGATTGTTGGAGTTGATAAACATGGTAGAGATATGGTATCAAATCTCATAGCTGGTCCGACAATCATATGTCCTCCCTTTTGTGGTAATTAGCATGCATAGATTGCAAGAGCATAATTCATTTACTATCTTAAAATAAAATAATGTGGAGGAGTTGTACACCAGGCAACTCTACTGCATTATAATTCAGATGCCGCAACAAACGTGTATATTTATTGATTTAACGACATTCTGATTAGTTACTTATAAAACTTATAGTACTTATTTTAGAAACAACTTAGTAGATGAATCAATATCCTTTCTTTGCTTATATATCGCACTTCAGTCCGATTTTACCGATTGGAGCTGGAATTTTTAAAATAAGGATTTTACATGATGGAATAAAAATCCTCTTTTATTATCTCATAGTTGCATTTGCTGCAGATATTTATTTTGTATGGTTCGCTAGAGGATATCAATTTACTCTAGGACTTGTACACGTATATTATCTCATAGAATACATGTTTATTATGTCAATCATTTCCATTTGGCAAGAGTCGCGTCGGATGAAAAGATTTTTTCAGGCGTTGATGCTACTTTATATACTGTTTTGGGTTATTGCAAAACTTACATTTGAACCTATGAATGGATTATATTCAGTTACGGCAAGTGCTTCACAAGTTCTCCTTACTCTTGGAGCTGGATATACATTGTTTGTTGTTATAGGTAATCGAATTCAGCCCTTAATGAACCATAGCTATTTTTGGATTCTTCTTTCCTTTGTGATCTATTATGCAGGTACACTCGTGACTATTGCATTACGAGGAATTCTCATACATTATTCAACAGAAAATCTATTTCTTGTTACTTCTTTAGATTGGAGCCTTAAAATCCTCTTCAACATACTTTTTACAATAGGATTCCTGTGTCCTCAGACTCGAACATAATACTTACAGCAATTTTCAGTGTTACCACGGTAGTGCTTGGGCTGTTTTTATTTTTTGTAATAATGATGGTGCGCAGTCATCGCAAAATCGAAGCCGCTCAACGTGAACGAATCCGCCAAATGCAAATATTTTCAGAAAAACTTCAATCGGCACGGGAGGAAGAACAAAAACAAATTGCCCGCGAACTGCACGATGAACTCGGCGGCGCTCTCACTGGTATCAAGTATGATTTGCTCTGGTTAGGGAAACATACGGCAATGAAAAGTGTCGTAAAAGAACGGTTCCAAACTATTCGGGCAATGGTGGATACAACAACGAAAACAGTCCAGAGAATCTCTTCCGGATTGCGGCCGAAAATTTTAGATACAGTCGGATTGGAAGCGGCGGTAGAATGGCATACGCGTGAATTCACAAAGCGAACATCAATCGAAGTAAAACTTAAAGAAATAAATAAGCTTCCATCCTTGGATGATGCGGTGGCAACCGGAGTTTATAGAATCATTCAGGAAGCATTGACCAATGTTGCCCGTCATTCAGGGGCAACGCGTGCTGAAGTTGCAATGCAATTGAACGATGGTGAACTTCGAGTGGAGATTGCAGACAATGGTAAGGGCATTGACCAGGCGATGATCGCCCATCCTGAATCATTAGGAATTTTGAGCATGCAGGAACGCGCCCGGATGTTAGGAGGAAAAATTGCAATCACAAGCAATCCCGGAAAAGGCACATGCGTTATTTTAAGCGCTCCGATCCATGGCGGAAATCAATTAAACGAGGCAAATGTGGCAAAGGCGGGAGGTGACTCACTTTGAGAGCGCTTGTTGTCGATGATCATGAATTTACGCGTGAAGGTGTTGGTCACATTTTGACCGACAATTTCGAAATTACAAAACTCGCGCTGGCAGGAACTTATGAAGATGCCATGGAGCAAATAAAAAATAATAAGTGGGATATCATTGTTCTCGATATCAATCTTCAGGGAAAAGGGGGACTTGAAATTCTTAGTTCGATTAGATCTATCGAATCGAAAGTGCCGGTATTGGTTTTGAGCATGGTTCCTGTGTCGCAGTATGCGCGCAGAGTATTGCAGGCGGGAGCATCCGGCTACTTAACAAAATCCGAACCGGGAGAAGAATTAATCAAAGCAGTACGAACAGTTACTCGAGGTATGAAATATTTCAGCCCGGAAGTTCAGCAAGAACTTCCAGATCTTATCGATGAGACTATAGAAAAGCCAAAACATCATGATTTGTCCGATCGCGAATTCGAAGTGTTACGAGGATTAGCAGAAGGAAAAAGTTCCAAAGAAATTGCCGGGGAGTATAAGGTTTCAATTAATACAATCAACTCCTACCGCAAACGCGTGCTGGCTAAACTTCATGCAAAGTCAAACATCGAATTGGTCAAATATGCGTATAAACATAAAATCATTCAGTAGAGACAGTAAATTCTCTTGTATATAAGCTTCTTAAAAATAATGTAAGTCGGATAAGCGTAGTCGACACCTGCCTCCATATTTTTTTTGTCGCATCCAAGATAACTTCCAGTATGTCACTGTGTGCGATGCACAAGCGTTGTTGAAGCTTGCGCGGTCGGCATAATAATTAACTCTGCAATTTGTACGTGCGGTGGACGTGTAGCTGCGAATAAAACGGCGTCTGCGATATCGTCGGGTGTTAGCGGCGTCATGTTCTGATATGTTTTTTTTGCGCGTTCCTTGTCGCCGTGAAAGCGCACTTCGCTGAATTCCGTTTCCACTAATCCGGGATCAACTGTGCATACGCGAATCGGTGTATCAACTAAATCCATCCGCATTCCTTTGGTAAGAGCATCGACGGCATGCTTGGTTGCGCAATACACATTTCCGCATGTGTACACATCATGCCCGGCAATGGAACCGATGTTGATGACTGTGCCTTTCTTACGCTTTACCATTCCGGGAAGCACTGTACGGCTGACGTAGAGCAGCCCCTTTACGTTCGTGTCGATCATTTCATCCCAGTCTTCAAATTTTCCCTCATATAACTTATCTAGTCCGCGGCTTAGTCCGGCATTGTTGACGAGAATGTCTATATTCCGCCATTCCACAGGAAGATTTTTATAAAACTTTGCTACAGCACGGTTGTCACGTACGTCTAATTCGTCAATAAATGTTTCGGTATTGAATTGTTTTTTTAAGTCTGCTGCGAGTTTTTCCAATCGGTTTTTGCGGCGAGCGGCGAGAATGAGTTTTGCGCCGGCTTCAGCAAATGTGCGTGCACACGAACGGCCAATGCCGCTGCTAGCACCGGTGATGAAAACAACAGTATTAGTGAGTGATGTCATTTTTTTAATTCCTTATGAATGTCGTTCCTAAAGAAAATGTAGTATTCTTTTTCCATGAACTCAATTAGTGAAACAGACGTTTCACAAAATAAATTTTATACCAATAACTTAATATAAATTATTACATTTATGAAACTAAGGCATTTATCATTCGTCAAATTTATGTAATTTATCGACGAGCAAAGATATTGTCACATAGCAAATGGAAGAATGATGAACACAACAATGTTAAAACGACGGCTGTGCATATGCATACCATCTCTTTCCTTACTGGCGATGCTGGTGGTGTTGATCCTGCTGAATGGCTGCAGCGGTAGTTTTAAACTCGCCAGTGATTGGCAGCAGGGCGAGATGAATATTGATGGCAGCGATTCTGAATGGCAGCGCGGATTATATTACGATAAAGAATCCGATATGGTCTATGGTGTGCGGAACGATGATAAATATGTTTACATTTTTCTAAAAACTCAAAATCGATCCACGCAAATGCAAATTATGCGACAGGGTTTAACGGTTTGGTTTGATAGAGAAGACGGAAGAAATCAGACGTTTGGTATCCAATATCCAATGAGCCGGCAAAGAACACATGCCGGATTTTCTCCTGATAGCAACGAAGAAAAACCTCAATTATTTCTTGACCAAGAGTTTCCTGAAATGGAAATTATTGGTCCAAAGAAAGAAAATATTCAACGGTTCTCAGCGTTAGAAGCACCTGATATCCGAGTGAAGCTTGGCCGCACTCGTGAGACATTAGTATATGAATTGCGTGTACCATTAAAGAAAACTTCTGAGCATCCATTTGCCATCGAACCAATTTCAAATCACCGCATCGGAATTGAATTCGAAACAGGTGAATTCAAACCAGAACAAAGTAAAGGCGACATGCGCGTCGGAAGTGGACACGACCATAGTGAAGGAGTGGGCGAAGATAATCCTGCAGAAGAAGGCAGCATTGGTGGAGGTAGAAGATCCCGCGGCAGCGGACATCAAGGTGGTCGTTTCGGAAATTTAGAAAAAACAAAACAGATGGAATTATGGCTATCTGTTCAATTAGCTAAATCTGCATTTTAAATAAGAGAGAGGAAGAAATAGATCGCCACATAATTGCTTATGTGCGTGTTTATTTCTATCGTTCGACAAACTCAGCTTGCAACTCTTCCTTCTTCTCGCTAAGTTTCTATCGGACAATGTAAGGTTTGCCTTATGCTTAAGACAAAGACTATTACAATCCTTGCTTCTTGCTCCCTGCTTTTATGCGCCGATTGCCAATCGCAAGAAAATAAAATCGACCGGCAGCCCGCTGTTGCAGGTTCGTTTTATCCCGCCAGGCAGGAAGAACTCGATGCAACATTGAAGCAGCTCTTCACAAATGCTATCCCATCAAAAAATATTCAAAATATTATTGCAATCATTTCTCCACATGCAGGATATGTTTTTTCTGGGGAAGTTGCAGCATCGGCGATTAACCAAATAGATACGACGAAAGAATACGAGAACATCTTCGTCCTCGGTTCAAGTCACTACATCGCTTTTGAGGGTGCATCGATTTACTCGCAGGGCAATTTTATAACGCCGCTTGGCACAGTGAAGGTGAACACTGAGCTTGCAGATCAACTTATCAAGAATAGCAGTATCTTCTCCAATCGAACAGATGCACATGCCCGTGAGCACAGTTTGGAAGTACAGCTTCCTTTTCTCCAATATCGATTGAAGAAGGATTTTAAAATTGTGCCAATTATTCTTGGAACGCAGTCGCCTCAAACCTGCAAGCGTATTGCCGAAGCACTTCGACCATACTTAAACACGAAGAATCTTTTTGTCATCAGTACAGATTTCTCGCACTATCCATCATACGCTGATGCAAAGAATATCGATAAAGCAACCGTCGATGCGATTCTCACCAATTCACCAGAAAATCTTATTCGCTCAATGGCGAATTACGAGCAGAAGGGTTTTTCCAACCTTGCCACCTGCCTTTGCGGTTGGACAAGTGTACTAACGCTTCTTTATATGACCGAAAGCAATACCGATGTTACGTATACACATGTTCAATACAAGAATTCCGGTGACACGGAATATGGAGAGAAGAACCGAGTTGTTGGCTACAATGCAATTGCTGTTTCATTGAAAGAGAAGAAGGGACGATCGGAATTCAATCTTACTGATAAAGACAAGAAAGATCTGCTGGCGATTGCACGTAACACAGTTGAGCGTTATGTGAAGAATAACACGAAACCTGAAATAGACGAGAAGAATTTGTCATCGATATTGAAAACAAACTGCGGTGCATTTGTTACTCTAAAAAAATACGGCAACTTGCGCGGATGCATTGGGAGATTCGATGCGAGCGAGTCGCTATACAAAGTTGTGCAGGAGATGGCAATTGCATCGTCGACACAGGATTATCGCTTCCCACCTGTTGAATCGAACGAAATTCCGCAACTTGAAATTGAAATCTCCGTGCTTACGCCAATGAGGCGAATCAGCTCAATCGATGAAATAGAACTTGGCAAACACGGTATCTACATCCGAAAAGGATCTCGCTCCGGAACATTCCTGCCGCAAGTGGCAATTGAAACTGGATGGACGAAAGAAGAATTCCTGGGTCATTGTGCTCAGGACAAAGCGGGTATTGGCTGGAATGGATGGAAAGATGCTGAGTTATATGTATATGAAGCGTTAGTATTCGGTGAAAAGAAGAGAAATAGTAAGTGATCAGTTGTTCGTTGTTGATCGTTTTGATATAACATTTTGTTATGAATTTAAAAAAGGAATTTATACAATCACATTTCATTACCAAACGTGAATTTCTCCGCCAGTGCGCTTTTTGTACTGGTGGACTTGCTATCGGCGCGTTCAATACAAATTGGTTTTCACTTACATCGAACAATGATTTAGGAAAGTTCAGCAAGGAAGCGCTCTTTTATACAAAGACCGCTGATGGATTACAGTGTGAAAAATGTCCGCAGGGTTGCTTGTTGAACGATGGTGATGTTGGTTTTTGCAGAAATCGCGTTGCGAGCAGCGGAAAAATTTATACTATCGCTTATGGCAATCCATGCGCTGTGCATATCGATCCGATCGAGAAGAAACCGTTTTTCCATTTTTTGCCGTCGACACACGCATTCTCAATCGCCGTTGCAGGATGTAATTTCCGGTGTCTCAATTGTCAGAATTGGCAAATTTCACAAGTTAGTCCTAAAGAATCCGATAATGTTGACTTGATGCCGGAAGAAGTTGTCAAAGCGTGTGTCAATTCCAATTCTGAATCTATTGCATACACTTACTCCGAGCCGACAACATTTTACGAATACGCATACGATACAGCAAAGCTGGCACGCGATAAAAAGATCTGCAACCTGTGGAAGTCTAATGGATACATCAACGAAAAACCTTTACGGCAATTGTGCAAGGTGCTTGATGCGGCAAATATCGATTTGAAAGTTTTCGATGAGGAAACATACGCAACACTCGGTTCCGGTAAACTCGCACCGGTGCTCAGGACGTTGAAAGTGCTGCGCGAAGAAGGTGTCTGGTTGGAGATTACCAATCTTGTCATCCCAACGTGGACAGACAACTTCGATACAATCAAACGAATGTGCGAGTGGCTATGCACCAACGGTTTGTTCGATGCACCGCTGCACTTCAGCCGGTTTACACCGCTTTACAAACTCAGCCAACTTCCCCCCACACCAACCGCAACGCTGGAAAAAGCATACAATATTGCGGCGAAGTCTGGGATACAATATATTTATTTAGGGAATGTCGCAGGTCATTGGGCAGAAAACACTATTTGTTACAAGTGCAAGAAGATTATCGTTGAGAGAAGCGCGTTTACCGTCCTTACCAATTACATTGTAAAAGGGAAGTGTAAGTTCTGCGGAGAAAAAATTCCCGGTGTCTGGTGTTAATCAGGGTTTTTCTTATCTTTTATATATCAAAACCATAAAGTTCTTCCGCCTGCTCGCTAATGCGCTACGTCGCTGAAGCTATGGCGTCTAAGTGACACTTCAAACTTAGGTGAGCCTGACAAAGCGAAGCGGCAAACAGGCAAGGAAGACTATCCGTGATGGTTTTTATTTTGAGTAGAAAGGATTTACAAATGGCAACACCTGAATTAGTCTTTTTCGACGGCAAGATAGTTCCATACAAAGAAGCAAAAGTTGGTGTGTTAACGCATGGATTGAATTACGGTACGGGTACATTTGGCGGCATCCGCGGGTACTGGAATAACGAGGAGAAACAAATGTTTGTCTTCCGGCCGCTCGATCATTACAAGCGCTTTATCGATTCCAGTAAGCTGCTTCGGATGGAGCTTCCGTACACAAAAGAAAGTTTGACAGAAGTGACGCTTGAGTTAATTCGAAAGCAGAATTTCCGCGAGAATATTTATATTCGCCCCCTGGCATTTTATGGCGATGAGATTATCGGTGTGCGTTTGCATAACCTTACACCGAGGCTCTCGATTGCTGCTGTTCCTTTTGAACGTTATATAGAGCAGGAAGAAGGTGCGCACGTAACGATTTCCTCCTGGTGGCGTGTGGAGGATAATATGATTCCTGCACGCGGCAAGATAACCGGTGCGTACGTTAATTCGGCACTCTCAAAAAAACTGATGCGCAGCTTTCTGGATTTGACGAGGCAATTGTCCTGAGCCAAAATGGCCACGTCTCCGAAGGTTCTGCCGAAAACATTTTTATAGTGAAGAACGGCGTATTCCTAACGCCGCCAGTGAACGAGAATATTTTAGAAGGTATAGTGCGCCGTACGTTAATACAACTGATACAAGATGAATTAGGGATGCAGGTGCAGGAACGCTCGATTGATCGGACTGAATTATTTCTTGCGGATGAACTCTTTTTTGGTGGAACCGGCGTTCAGATTGCCTCTATTACTAAGATCGATCACCGCCTCATCGCTGATGGAAAAATGGGACCGCTCACACTTAAATTACGAGGTCTATTTTTTGATGCCATGTATGGCAGAGTGACAAAGTACCGCAATTGGTGTATGCCAGTGTATAAGAAGTAGAAATGACATCATTCAATGAAATGAATCGAAAGCCCGGGAGTAATCTATTCGTTGAGCTTTTTATTTCTAAAACAGATTCAAATTATTCCCACTCAAAACAGGTATCTCTTTTTTATATCGGCTTCGGTTCAATCCTTTCGCAGATTCTCCTTGTTCGGGAATTTCTTGTCAGCTTCTACGGCAATGAGTTAAGCATTGGAATTATCTTCGCTTGCTGGTTGGTGTGGATTGGTCTCGGTAGTGCATTCGGAAATATTATAGTCAAACATAATAGAAATGTGTCTCGTCTCTTTCTTGTTATTATTGCTATAACGCCTCTCGTAACGTTTGCGCAAATTCTCTTGGTGAAATTTGTCCGCGCATTTCTCCACACACCTACAGGTGAATTTCTCTCTATGCTTGACCTGCTTGGATTCTCATTTGTTATTCTTAGTGTCGGTTGTTTTTTATGGGGACTGCTTTTCACGCTCGGTGCGAAGTTATTGACTTCGGAAAAAGTTGAACTCTGGTTTGGAGTGAACAAAGCGTATATGCTTGAATCGCTTGGAAGCGTTGTCGGTGGATTATTGTTTTCATTCGTTTTTGCAGCACTGTTTTCAGCACTGCAGATTGTCTTTTTCATTGTTATAATTGCTTGGTGTGTAGTGTTGTGTATTATGTCTTCCGAAAAGAAATGGCTAATGACGCTTTACTTAATCGGCATGGCCATCGTGTTTACAGTTCTACTTCAGCCCATTCGTTCGCTCGAATATAAAATCAATGCTTATCAGTGGTCGTTTATCAACGATAAGTTGACATTTGTCCGTTCTATCGATACGAAATATCAGAATCTCTCTCTCTTGTATCTGGAAAACCAGCATACCGTATATGCTGACGGTCGACCCGGCTATAACATACCAAATGTGTACGATGCTGAACTATTTACGCATTCAATTATGATTCATCGTACCGACGCGAAACGCGTGCTTATTTTAGGCGGAGGGTTCAATGGAGTGTTGAGAGAAGTTTTAAAGTATCCAGTTCAAGATGTGGAATATGTTGAGATCGATCCAGCTCTTCTTCCGTTTGTCGAACCAAATATGAATATTCAAGATCAGCGGGCGCTGCACGATTCGCGAGTTCATATCATATATATGGATGGACGAGAATTACTGCATCGTAAAATGTCTTCCTTCGATGTTATTTTAATGAATGTTGGTGAACCATCAACGGCAAGCTTGAATCGATTCTATACAGTAGAATTCTTTCGGCAATGTTATCAATCCCTGAATGATAACGGTATTTTCGCTTTTTCATTTCCATCGTCCACCGAATATCTTGCGGATGAATTAAAAGACTTGAATGTTTCTATCTACCAGACATTTAGAAACGTCTTCACTAACACATTGATTATTCCGGGGACGCATGCGGTACTTATCGGAACAACAAGCACCACACTATTAATTTCACAGCCAGATTCTCTCGCTCAGCGCTATACCACTACCGGAATTTCTGCTGAATACTTTTCCAAATATATGTTTGAAGAATTGATGCCGCCAGACAGAATTAAGTTTATTGTAAATACCTTGGAGACTGCAAAGAAGGTTCAAATTAATACTGACAATAATCCTGTGACATATTATTTTGATCTATTACTTTGGAATCGATTCCTTCAGGGAAGCAATTGGTTCTTTTTATACATAACACGCTTTTGGATTTTCGTTGCTGGCGGTGTTGGTTCTGGATTAATCTTACTGCTTATTCTTTTACGGTGGAGACAACGTGAGAAGCAAAAACAAACTACACTTGCCGCGATCATTACTATCTGTGGAATGACTGGCATGGCGCTGAATCTTCTCTTCTTGATAAACTTTCAGGAAGCATTCGGCTCAATTTATGAAATGGTTGGTGCTGTGATCGCTGCAAACATGCTTGGTCTGGTAGGGGGTATGCTGGTTGCTTCGTGGCTTATCAAGAAATATGAACAAAAGACTCTCTTATTCGCAGTTCTAATGGCGCTTATCGGTGTTGTGCTTTTCTTGCCAAAATTATTTGACTTCTTATTGTTCGCACGACTGATTCCTATCACACTGTTTGTCACGTTATTCAGCGGCGGATTGATCGGAATGATTTTTGGACTTGTGAATCGATTTTATCTTCACAGTTCATTAAGTGTAGGAAGTGTTTACGCGTTTGATGTGTTCGGTTCATCTATTGGCGCTCTAACGACTTGTTCTGTGCTACTGCCGGTGTTAGGAATCCAGGGTACCGCAGTTTTTCTTGTTCTCATTCTTAGCCCTGCGCTTATTGGTATCGGATTCTTGAGTAAAACCTATTGATGTAATTTCACTCAATAAAGATTTTTCAATTGAAGCATTCGCGAAACTTGTTTATCGATCTTCGGCAGATTTCCATCGCGAAGGCATGCTTGCATATACGTAGAAATAAATGAGCGGCTTCCAGTCATTAACGTTGCTGTCAGTGCCGGCCTACCGAGGCGCAAATCAATTTCGTACGCCATACGCATACCGGCAGTAGCGCCATAGTTTCCTTCGAATGAGCCGGAAAGGTTGGCATTCATCATCAATTCCTGTGCCCGGGCACGAGTTAGATTCGTTGAAGACATTTCTAATAGAGCACGATTCAACATTTCCACTGTTTGCGATGTCGCATTAAACCATTGCTGGGAAGGAGTTCTAGCTCCGATATGAGTTTGCAAAGAAAGATAGTACGCTACACCTTCGTTTTGCACCACATCTAATAATTGATCGGCTATGTTCTTTGCTTTAGTGGAGTCGGGTAAAGATTTCTGTAAAACTGAAAATACAGCATGAAAACATTCATGTGCTGTTGTACTTAATACTTCAATAAACTGATCTTCAACGTCGTTTGGTACCTCAACGATACGAGCTAGATTGACAACAATAATAGGCTCCCCTTGATCTTCACCGACAAAAGTTGGAACATCATAATTCCAAATGACGTGCCGAACAAACGCGGCAGCACGTTCGTTTCCTATTACAACGAAGTATACAGAGAATCTGGTAGAGATTTTTGCTTGTTCAGGAAAGAATGAGGCGATCGTCGCGACGATACGGCGATCCAATTGTCTATGCTTAATTTCTAGAAGAAGCTTTCGAAGTTCCTGTATATGACTCTTCGCAGGTGAAAAACCATACACATCACTTTCAAATCTTGTATTATTCCGTGCTAGTTCAAGCTGCTGGTGGAAGTCATCGTCGGTTTTTTCAGTGCGCGCAAGCATGACACTTGTTGCCGCGGCGAGCCGATTACCGCGAAGCTCTGCAACATATTTTGTATTTCCAATGCGATGGTCAAAATAATCTAACATTTGTTCGGCGGCACTGTAATCGACGCCGAGTGAGAAATCGAAGTTTGGATTTGTCTGTGAACGTAGAGTGAGCGGCAGAATGAACAACAGTCCAAAATAAGTAATAAAAAAGGTAACGGGATTTGAAGAGTTCATATAATTAGACGCATAAAAAAGAATTATTATATATAAAGATACGGGGAAAGGATAAGCATGTCAAACCTAGGCTCATCTTAGAATTCCAAATTTACGATTGTATTCACAAGCAGTTGAAAACTCATTTAATATCTTCTGTTTGATAATCTTCTCCACAAAATTATTAGGCTCACAATTCCTTTCCGTTAATTTGCTAACAAGATTGTGTTTCACTTCCTATTAATTATGGTTATGTTTCTTTAGCATACATAAAGACCAGTTTGTTCATTAGCCCAGAGTGTACATGATGGAACGCACGATCATTGTTGGAATCGCATCTTTTGGAATGTCTGGTAGAATATTTCATGCACCATTGCTCACATATCATAAAAATTTTAAAATTAAACGAATTATAGAACGAGCAAAAAACGAAGCGCAAAAGCTATATCCAAATGTCGTCGTTTCACGTTCCTTTGAAGATTTACTGCAAGATAATGAGATTGAATTGATTGTTGTGAACACTCCGGACCAATCGCATTTTGAGTATGCTAAAAAATGCCTTGATGCCGGCAAACATGTTATAGTCGAAAAACCATTCACGCAGACAGTAGAACAAGGAAAATCATTAATTGCTCTTGCCCGGCAAAAAGAAAAAATTCTCACCGTATTCCAGAATCGGCGATGGGATGGAGATTTCCTCACCGTTCAACGTGTTGTGAAAGAGCAGATGCTTGGGAGACTTGTCGAATATGAGGCGCACTTTGATCGCTACAAGAATCTTGTTCAGACGGATTCATGGAAAGAACAATCTGCGGCTGGGACAGGTATACTCTTCAATCTTGGTTCGCACATGATCGATCAGGCACTCGTACTATTCGGCATGCCAGAAGCTGTGACAGCGCATCTGAAAATTATGAGAATCGGCGGTGAAGTTGATGACTGGTACGATATCAAGTTGCATTATCCCAATGTTAATGTGGCTTTGAAAGCCAGCTTACTTGTAAAAGAACCGGGGCCACGGTACATTCTTCACGGAACGAGCGGTTCATTTTTAAAATGGGGACTTGATCCGCAAGAAGAAGCATTAAAACAAGGACAGAATCCAAATGATCCGAATTGGGGAAAAGAACCAAAAGAGTGGTGGGGATTGTTAAATATAGAAAAAGAAAATAAACGGCTCAGAGAGAAATACGAAACATTGCCAGGAAATTACTGTGCTTTTTATGACAATATCTATGACCACATTGTTCACGGGAAGGAATTAGTAGTGAAGCCGGAGGAAGCGTTAAATGTAATTCGGATTATTGATGCGGCCCAAAAGAGCAACGCTCAACAAAAAACGATTACTATAGAATAGAATGCAGCTCTATCATTGGTCGAACCAAATCTTGATCTACAAAATAAAATCTACTTCCATCATCCGATAATGTGATTGTTTCATGTCAAGCGCTTCATAAGTTTTTTGAGCGCTTTTATTTGCATCGTCAACATACAATCGCAAGCCGCACACGTCGCCGTGTGTTAAGGCGAGCGATTCGACATATTGATAAAGCTTGCGGAAGACGCCTTGCTTGCGGTATTCGCGTAGGATGTACACACTTTGAATCCACCAGAACGTGGCATTGCGCCAATCACTCCACTCGTACGTAATCATCAACTGTCCGACAACCTTGCCATCTGTTTCTGCCAGATAATAAATACCTTTCGATGAATCTGCAATCAAAGCTTCCGTGCCCTTTCGCAGGCGTTCGCGGTCTAATTCAATACCTTCTGTTTCCTTTGCCATCATAGCGTTGTACTCGGCAATAATAGTTGAATCAGCAGCTGCGGCAATTCTGACGGTGATGTTCATGAAATCGTCTTTGTTTGGTTTTAAGAAGCAGTTAGTTAATTGAAGACAAAGAAAAAAGTAATGCGCGGAACAATATCTGCATCTTTTTTTCGTCCAGCTGAACTTTTATCAGTGAACGTGTTGATCCAGATGTTCGGTATGAAGTGGATATTCTTTATCGGCATATAATCTGCACCTAGAGAGATAAAGCGTTCATAAAAATCAGTGTTTACAGAAAGTCTGTTTGGATCATAATAATCAATTCGTCCGTATACTTTCCAATTATCGGATACTTGGTACCACGAAAACAAAGAAATACCAAATGGAGCATAATCGGCAAACAGAGTGTCTTGTCTCTTTTGTAGCTGTTCAATAATTTCCGTGCCAATCATAAATGATGGTTCTTGATAGGAAAGAAATGCTTTCCATGTCGTGCGGTCTTTGTCCTGTGCTGCCGGTTCATAGTCCATGTACATTTCCAAAGACAGGTTTTGTACGGGTTTTCCGTTAACCATTGCATAATATTTTTTATACCTATTATTTTCGGGTTTTTGTGCGTTGCCGTTTCCGATCATCAGTGAGTATCCAACGGACCCTTCGGAGAACAACGTTCCGCGCAGATGCACACCCATATCGGTCAAACTCCCAAGTCCGCGAAAATCCGTGATCGTCTTTTCAACGGAGCGATAACCCCATTGTCCTTCAACATTAATCCACGTTGGTGTCGGCACAAGTCCGATATACAAACTCGACATGGGAACGAGATTTTTCCATTCGAGATATGCCGTCTTCATATATAAACTCAAACGTCCGTTTGGATCAAGTGATTTTTCGTTCCCTTCAAGTTGAAATCGTGTGGAAAATTCATTCGAAAAAGTATAATCGTAGAAAAGATGAAGGCGTCGGATCTGAAAACCAGAAGAATCTTTGGGCAAAGGTTGGCTGAACTGCGATACGCTGCCGAAAGGTTGTGAATCACCGCTGGTTTTGTAAAAGTAATCTCCCACAATCAATCCGTGGATGTAACCACCGGATTTTTCTTGCCCAAAAGAAAAACAAACATAAAAGACTATGTTGATGAAAAGAAAAATTGCTTTGTGCATAACATTTCCAACAAATCTAATCAATAGTAATGTATAGAATAACAGCATCCGGAATAAATATAAAGCAATAGCAGGTGAAAATTAAATTCCGGTATCTTGGAAAAATCACCTTACAATGAGCAAAGTGATAATGCATGAATGAAATTTTACCCTGCAGTCGAATTATAAAAGCCCGCACTTTCTTGAACGGCTTACAGAGTGACGAACAAATTCTATTGTCGCCTGAATACCAGGAATAAGCACAAGTGCAACAATGACTAAGCTGAAGTTCTGTCTTACAAATGGGATATTGCCGACGAAATATCCACCCAGCGTGAATAATAATACCCAAAGTATGGCGCCGGTTAAATTGTAAATCATGAAACGTGGATATGTCATGCTGCCAATGCCAGCTACAAACGCTACAAATATACGAATGATAGGAAAAAACCGCATAAATGACAAAGAGTAAAAAGTGGTATACTTGATGAAGAGCCATTCCTTATTCCTCTAACTATTAAATTGATAGCGGAAAATACGCAGAAGAAGGAAGGTGAAGGAGATGGTTTCTCTTTCCGAAAATTAATACCTTATTATATGATGAATATTTTGAGACCATGGATTGATGCCGCACGGCCGAAAACGTTACTGCTAGCTCTTTCAAGTACGCTGCTCGGAAGTTTTCTTGCTGCAGCAGAGCAACGGTTTCATTGGAATGTTTTTCTTCTGGCTGCGCTGACAACAATTCTATTGCAAATCCTTTCCAATCTTGCGAACGATTACGGAGACTTTACCAACGGGAAAGACAACGCCAACCGAGTCGGTCCCCGCCGTATGGTGCAATCGGGTGAGATATCTGTCTTATCGATGCGTTATGCTATTGTTCTTGTTACCGTTTGTTCCTTTGCTGCCGGTATCGCCTTAATTATCGCCGGGACGGAGGGAGAACTTCCTGCCGTGAAAGTGCTCTTTGTCATTTTGGGCATCGCGTCTATTGCTGCGGCATTGAAATATACAATTGGCGACAATCCATACGGGTACCGTGGATGGGGCGATCTTTCCGTATTTCTTTTTTTTGGAATAATCGGCACTGTCGGAACATATGCTCTCCATACCCATCATATAACAGCGGATGTATTTCTTCCTGCCGCATGTATCGGATTTTTGAGTGCCGGCGTTTTGAATGTCAATAATCTGCGCGATGAGGCTACTGATACACAAGCAGCAAAGCGAACGCTGGTCGTACTGTTGGGAAGAGATCGGGCAAAGATTTATCAAGCCATACTACTTGCACTTGCTGTTCTTTCAGGATGCTTCTACACACTCATGAATTTTCGATCGGGGATACAGTTTCTGTTTCTTTGCTCTCTTCCGTTTCTCGTCAAGCATGTCCGAACCGTCATTAAAAATACTTGCCCCGAGGAATTGAATGCCGAATTGAAAAACCTTTCCCTTTCAACTTTATTGTTTTCCATTTTATTCGGACTCGGACTGATATTCCGGTAGACAAATCCATAACACAATCTCTAAAGGAAAAATCAATGCAAGTTGTTGTAGCCGGCGGAAGCGGTTTGATCGGAAGAACGCTGATTGACAGACTTCTTCAAGCACACCATGAAGTAATTTTACTCTCGAGAACTCCGGAAAAAGCCAGAAAATATTTTACCGCTGTGCGCATAGAGTTCTGGGATGTGAAGACGAATAACGCTTTGACCGATGTTCTTGATGGAACCGATGCAGTTATCAATTTTGCCGGAGAACCTATCGGCGCAAAACGGTGGACACAAATTCAAAAGGAGAAGATTCTTTCTAGCCGCATTGAATCAACACAAGCTATCATCAGTGCTATCAAACAGACTAAACGCAAACCCTCGGTACTGTTAAACGCTTCTGCTGTTGGTTACTACGGCAACGTGCCAGAAGGCGAAGTGACTGAAGCCAGTCTAAAAGGCACAGGATTTCTTGCTGATGTCTGTGATCTGTGGGAAGCGGAAGCTTTAAAAGCACAAGAGTTTGGTATGCGTGTTGTTCTGCTGCGAACAGGAGTTGTACTAGACAGAAACGGCGGTGCACTTCAGAAACTTCTAATACCATTCCGATTGTTCCTCGGCGGACCGCTGGGTTCCGGCAAGCAATGGTTTCCATGGATTCATCTACAGGATGAAGTAAGCGCAATTCTCTTTGTGATGGAGAACGAGTATATCACCGGGTCATTAAATCTTGACGCACCAGAGTCGGTCCGAATGTTGGAATTTTGCAAGAAGCTTGGAAAAATTCTTCGCAGACCGTCTTGGATGCATGTGCCTGTATTTATATTAAAACTTGCGTTTGGCGAGATGGCTGAACCGTTATTGCTGCACGGACAGAAAATGATTCCCAAAAAATTGAGTGATGCCGGATTTAAATTTCAATTTCCGAAACTTGAAGATGCTTTGAGAGATCTGCTTGCTTAGGGAAGAGGTACATGAAACTGAATTTTCGCGCTGCCGCCAAGTTCATCTGAAACATCAAAATCATATAGCGTCGCGCCAACGTACGCGTCAATGATGTTGAGGATATACGTTAGACCAAGGTAGAGAATAAATTCGTCCCGCTGATCGCGATAGAAATCGCGCGCACTTAATAGGTTCTGATCTCCAGAATGAGCTGTTGTATCCAACCTAACCGATTCCGAAAATTTCCCACGATAATCTAGATATTGATTATTCGCTTTGATTGCTATCGAACTAAAGTAGACGCCAAATCCCCAGAATATCGGAATAGTGTAGTATCGATGGGCGTACACTTGTCCGGCTCCGGGCAGCAGAGCAGAGAGCAGCATCGCTAACGATCCGGATTTGGCGTTCACATCAGAAATGAGTTTTATTTTGTTGCCTTGAACGCCGATTGAGTCCTTTGATGAGTATTGAGCTTCTGTTGTATCCGATTTGATCAAAGCCGATGTGACTTTGGTTTGTGCGTCAGCATTAATGGATGAAACAAAAAAAAAGAATATTGCTACGATCAGCGGCATTACCGATTGGTTTTTCATTGGGAAATTATTCAAGCTAGCGGTCATTTTTCAACAACGGCAACAACTTCAATTTCTATATGCACATCGCGCGGTAGACGAGCAACTTCCACCGTACTGCGTGCAGGGGAAGCGGCACCAAAGAATTCGGCATACACTTCGTTCATAGCAGCGAACTCGTTCATATCTTTTAAGAAAACCGTAGTTTTAATCACGGACGCGAATGAAGCTCCGCCGGCAATAAGAATGGCTTCAAGGTTCTTTATTATCTGTCGTGTTTGTTCTTTAATGTCACCTTCAATAAGTTTTCCGTTTGTAGGGTCGAGAGGAATCTGTCCCGCAGTATAAAGGAATTTTCCATCAACCAGAATTGCTTGACTGTAAGGGCCAATTGGTGCGGGAGCTTTTTCAGTTAGAATTTTTTCTATAGTCGTAGACATAGTTGATTTTACAATTCTAAATTATTCTAATGTGGTTACTTGCTGTTTACAGATCACAAATGAGTCATTCATTATTTCCCAGTGAACAAATCCATCAACCGGTCAAAATCGTCGAGTGAATAGTATTCCACTATGATCTCGCCGCGCCCCGATCCTTTGGTTTTAACTTTGACTTTTGTGCCGAGCGCCTGTCGCAATTTTTCTTCCAAACTTTGAATACTTGCCGATGCGCCGTTGTTTTCTTTGTGCGGACCGGACTTTTTCTTAGGTTGCTGAGCGGCGCGGACAATATCTTCCACTTTCCGTACTGACAATCCGCCATCTATAATTTTTTCGTACAGCCGCAGTTGTACACGTTCATTCGGAAGCGCGATAAGCGCGCGCGCGTGTCCCATCGAAATTCTCTCTTTGCGTAATCCATCTTGTATTTTCACCGGCAGTTTCAGCAAACGGATGAAATTAGTGACGGTGCTTCTATCTTTGCCGACACGTTTAGCAATCTCATCTTGGGTCATGTGGCATTCATCAATGAGGCGCTGATAGGCGTTTGCAATTTCCATCGAGTTCAGATATTCACGCTGAATGTTTTCGATGAGCGCAAGTTCCAGCATCTCTTCGTCGGTCTCGACGGCAATGATGTATGCGGGAATCTGCCGTAGGTGTGCCGCTTGAGTTGCACGGAGACGCCGTTCGCCGGAAATAATTTGATACCCCACATCAATCCGCCGCACGGTAATCGGCTGAATGACGCCTTTCTCTTGTATCGATCGCGTAAGCTCCGATAGCGATTCTTGATCGAAATCCGTGCGTGGTTGGAATGGGTTCGGTTGAATCTTTGCAATGTCGATACTAGCAATGATGCCCGTCTCGCCAGTGTCGCGCCCGACAGAACCGTCCCGCACATTTACTTCCATCCGCGAGTTCTTCGGAATGAGCGCATTAAGTCCACGTCCGAGAACTGATTTTTTCTGATCACTCATAATCTTATGGCCCGATGAAAGTTTTTTCATGTAACAGAGGTTCAATGGCAAAGAACTTGTTGTTCTTTAATACTTCTTTCGCCAGTTCCATGTAATTTCGTGTGCCAATGCAAATTGCATCATAAAGAATAATCGGCTTACCGAAACTTGGCGCTTCACTTAATCGGATATTGCGTGAAACAATTGTGGCGAAAACTTTATCGCCGAAGTAACGTTTCACTTCTTCAACAATTTGATTTGAGAGCCTGAGGCGTGAATCGAACATTGTCAGCAATACCCCTTCGATATCTAAATTGGGATTCAGCGTTTTCTTGACCATGTTGATAGTGTTGAACAGCTGACCGAGTCCTTCCAATGCAAAGTATTCGCATTGAACAGGAATGAGAACAGAATCAGCTGCCGTTAAAGCATTGAGAGTCAACAAGCCAAGTGAGGGCGGACAATCTACAACTATAAAGTCGAAGCGTTCACGTACTGGTAAAAGAGCGTTCGTGAGCAGGTGTTCTCGATTCTGCATCTCTACCATTTCAATTTCAGCACCGACAAGATTGATATGTGATGGAAGAACAGATAGGTAAGGCATTTGTGTCGGTTGAATTGCATCCGCTGCTTCTACTTCTCCAACAAGTACTTCGTAAATTGTTTTTCCATCGATACCCGCTGAGCCGACGCCGCTTGTGGCGTTTGCCTGTGGGTCATTATCAACCAACAGAACTCGCTTCTCCGCTGCAGCTAATGAAGCTGCCAGATTAATAGCGGTCGTTGTTTTGCCAACGCCTCCTTTTTGATTAGCTACGACAATTATTTTAGCCACAATGGTTCATCTGTCTTTCATGACGAGTGATTGGTTGCGAAAAAATATAATGTTTTTTGCCTGTCCAAGCAAACCACTCAGTTAGTATCTAATAATAGAGTTGGTAATGAAAATAAAGAAACCGTTTCCATGCAAATACGCCAAGATGTAATAGTCGGCTAATGATTTGCAACCTGATTGGCATGTTTTCCGTATAGAGAGAATATCAAAAGGAGGTATAAATGTTCACGTTTATTCTTTGGATCATTCTTCTTTTTCTATGTTGGCCGTTGGCGTTGCTTGCGCTAGTGTTATATCCAATCGTTTGGTTTCTGATGCTTCCGTTTCGCATCATTGGTCTAACGATGAATGGGCTTTTTGCTTTCCTTTCAACGTTAATCATGCTACCTGCAAGAATTCTGCGCGGACCGGGAGCAAAGTGAAGAATAAAAAACTAAAGATCCGCTAAAGGCATTTACAGCGCTATTTATTCTCTTTGTATTATCACTTTTCAATAGATCTTCCGTTGCAATTCGACGTATTTTTTGGTAATCTTTCATACAAAATTATTTGGTACCTATCCCTGTGCGTCAACAAATATTTCGTATAGTCCTTGTTTTATTCGCAGTTCTGCCGATTTTGGCGTGTGCGCAAGGCATTGCCACACCGCAGCCTCGAATAACCATAATCAAGCCGGATATTCGTGAAGTGAAGTCACGATATTCTAAATTGAATTCCGTCCATTCGGTACGGCGGCCGCGCGTTGCACTAGTGCTCAGCGGCGGTGGCGCACGCGGGATCGCCGCCATTGGTGTACTGCGAATTATAGAACGTAACGATATTCCTATTGATTTGATTGTTGGCACAAGCATAGGCAGTGTAATAGGCGGTTTGTACGCGATGGGATACTCAACCGATCAACTTCAAAGCTTAGTAGATACGACAAATTGGGATGATCTTCTAAGTTACAGTGACGAATCGAAACGCCGTGATCTTTTTTTCGATCAAAAAATTGCGCGCGACAAGAGCGTTCTTGTATTGCGTTTTGAAGGTCTAGAGCCGGTTATTCCGCAAGCGTTTTCTACAGGCCGACGATTATCAAATTATCTCAACCTCCTTACACTGCAGGGAATCTACCATCCCGATCCTAGTTTTAATGATCTTCGTATTCCATTCCGTGCCGTTACAACAGATCTTGTTACAGGAAAAAGGATCGTAATAGAAAGCGGCGATATGACGGAAGCGTTGCGTGCTAGCATGGCAATACCATTGTTATTCAGTAGTGTGCCACGCGATTCTATGCAACTCCTTGACGGAGGATTGGTAGATAATCTTCCAGTGGATGTCGCTATTGCAGAAAAAGCAAATATTGTTATTGCTGTTGATATGGTAAGTCCGCTAAGGCCAAAGAGCAAACTCAATGCGCCTTGGGAAATTGCAGATCAGATTACCACTATTATGATGCAAGAGGCAAATAAACTTTCGCGAGCAAAAGCAGATATTGTTATTACACCGAGATTAGGTGATCATCTGGCTTCTGATTTTACTGGTATTGATTCATTGATTACTGCGGGGGAACTTTCTGCTGAAGAATTAATTCCCACACTGAAAAAACTTGTGGAAGATCGCACGCTCAGGTTGTCTCGCGCGGATAGTACCATGCAATTCAAGTCGCCTCGGTTTTCTTGGTCAGGCTCATTGCCGTCGGCATTTCAAGATAGTCTTCAGACGTACGAGAAGCGCGGTTGGATAACAGAGATAGACCTGCACCGTTTCGTGAACGATTTGTACAGCAAAGGCGAGTACGCCTCTGTGGAAGGAATTGTAGAACAGTACGCCGATTCTACGATCATTGAAATCCATAGCATATATAATCTCATTCTTCGTAATGTTAAAATTTCAGGCAATCAGGTTTTTAGTTGCGATACACTGCTTACTGTGTTTCAGCCCATGCTCGGCAATTATCTAAACCTGAATTCAGTGGAGCGAGCTATTGAACGTTTGCTTACAATTTACCGTACTGCCGGTTATTCACTTGCCCGTGTAACCGATATTACATTCGATTCTTTATCAGCCACAGCCACTGTTATGCTTGATGAAGGCACAATTTATCGCATTGATATTACCGGCACAAAAAAGTCCCGTGATTGGATTATTTGGCGCGAACTGCCTTTTAAAGCGCCAAGCCTCTTCAATATTTCTAAAGTAGCCAAAGGAATTTCAAATCTCTATGGCACAAGTCTATTTGAACAGATCCTTGTTACGACTCATCATGAAGACAGCACAGGAAAATTCAATATTACTACTATCAAAGCGCGAGAGAGAAGTACAGAATTGATTCGTTTCGGCTTGCGTGTGGATAATGAACGTAATATCCAGCCATCGATCGATATTCGAAATGAAAATTTATTCGGCGCTGGCGCAGAAATCGGCTTGCTGATTGGTGGAGGGACTAATAATCAAACCTATCTTGGAGAATTGAAAGCGATCAGAATCTTCAATTCCTACTTAACGTTCAGCTTAAAAGGATATTCTCTCAGTCGCGATATAAATGTCTATAATGATGTGCAATCAAGCGATCCATATCTGTTTGAGCGTGAAAAAGTCGGCGAATATCGAGAAGTGCGTGAAGGCGGCTCAGCGAGTTTTGGAACACAACTCGAGCGGTTAGGAAGCGTTACAATTGAAGGAAGATTGGAACGGCACAGAGTATATAACATCTACAACCAGACGTTTAACATCGACAACCAACCTTTGACAAATCAAGAATACAATATTTCATCTATCCGATTTGGAACGAATGTAGACACACAAGATAAATTGCCGTACCCTACCGATGGCATCGTTATAGATTTTTCCTATGAATCGGCATTAATAAAATTAGTAAATGCTGTTGGATTTACAAAAATGTTTTTCTCATACGAAAGATATCAGACCATCATCAAGAATCATACGCTTCATCCACGGATTATGATTGGTGTTGCGGATGAGACCCTACCTTTTAGCGAGGAATTCTCGCTTGGTGGGCAGGAAAATTTCTTTGGATTTCGTGAAGACAATGCGCGCGGTAAACAGTTGATGGTAGCGAGTCTGGAATACCAGTACAAACTTCCATTCTCGATTTTCTTCGATACATACTTTAAAGCGCGTTACGACTTGGGAGCTGTATGGACGAAGGCGGAAGAAATGCGCTTAGAGGATTTTAAACATGGCATTGGCGTTACGCTCGGGTTAGATACGCCGATTGGTCCTGCGGATTTTTCTTTGGGCCGAAGTTTTTATCTCCGCACTGATTTGTTGCATCATCCGGTGAGCTTTGGACCTTTTGTCTTGTACTTCAGCATAGGTTATCCTATTGCCGGCGTTGTGCGAAATTGATTACTGCGGAATGAAAAGAAATTTCTAATTCCTATCGTGTATGTAATAATATAGTAACTTATTGTTTTACTATTTCGTATCTCTAAAGAAGAGTAAGAGGGATAACAACTTACTAACCGTTGGTTGACATATAGCGAGAATATCCATGACAAATCCATTCTCCAAATTATCACAGCGTTCAATCAGGATTATCTATACTCTATTAACCTTGATCGTGTTGGGACTCTGTCTTCTCAATTTTTCGATTCAAATGTTCGAACGTGTTACCGGCAATGACCAATGCTTTTGGATTGATAAAGATACCTCAAGGCTCCTCATAAGAAATATTATAAGTGGTGGTGTAACCGAACAGGCAGGGATCAAGGATGGCGATTTCCTTGTAAAAATTGATGGGAAGAACTTCAAAACATCAAATGATGCACAACTCATGATTAATAAGCTTGTCGGGTCGTATGCGATATATACGATTGAAAGGAATGGAACACAGTTCGATGTGCGGGTTCTCATCCTCAAATACATCAATCTTGGATATTTAGGTCAATTCTTATTTGGATTTGGATTTTTATTTGTTGGATATGTAGTTGTTATCGTCAAGCCATTGGGAAAAATCCAACGTATGTTTGCCCATTACAGTATCTATTTGATGCTCTTTTTCGGGTTCTCAGCATTTAATATTAGTCCTTTAACTGATCCATCCTGGCGAGTTGCGCTACTCGGGTTTATGTTCATTTTTACTTCTATCGCTGCGCCTCCACCGCTGATACGCTTTTTTCTCTTTTTCCCTATGAAACGAAAAGGACACAAGAGCCGGATGCTCACAATAATTTTGTATAGTATAAGTTTTCTAGCGCTCGTCGGGATGATAGTAAATGGTATAATAATACGTGGACCCCAATGGATTACGGTTGTTTTCTTTTTAACTCGCTATATCTTTTTCTTTACCGGGTTTGTTTTATTTGTCCGAAGTTACTTCGTCATCGTCCCCAAAGAGCAACGTGTGCAGCTCCGTCCAGTGCTGATAGGGGTCGCCATTGGTTTGATTATATTTGCCTACGCACTTGTAGCACAGACATTTTTTCAATTTATCGCATTTCTCAATCCCATAATTCTCCTGCCGATGATGCTTCTCGTTGTTGTACCGATGTTTTTTGGATATGCCATCTTTCGTCATCGATTAATGGATGTCGATGTTGTTATTCGCCGCAGTTTAATTTATGGAACTGTTACAGCAGCATTGGCTGCTATTTATTTTGTCTCTGTCTATGGGATTGGTACGCTTGTAAATTACTTTTTTGGTGCGCAGGATAATCAATTGTTCATTATTGTATCGCTTATTGTGGTCGCTTTTATTTTTGATCCTGTTAAACAGCGTTTTCAGAACGGGATTGACAGGATATTTTTCCATGAACGGTACGATTACCAGCAGGCCTTGTTGGAATTTACACAGGAACTTCCGCGCTTGATGGAAATGGAACACATCCTCAACTCGATTGTTTCACGCCTCTCTTCAACAATGCATATTGAAAAAATATCTGTGTTCATTTGTGGAGAGAAAGAAGGATGCAATTCGGCTTCACAGAATTTGGATCAAGCAGATTGTATGTTTGGCGACGGTGACCATACACTGATGGCACTTTTACAGAAGACACGCAAACCGATAGACCTCCACTTACTTGATGATGAGTACGATAGCACCGATTTACGGGAAGAAGAAAAACAAAAACTACTGCACGCCGGTGTTGTTCTAACTGTACCAATGTTTCTGCAGGATCGATTAGTAGGATTCATTAATGTTGGACCTAAAATGTCCGGTAAAGTGTATTCGCAGGAAGATATCAACTTGCTGGCGACCGTTGCTGGACAAGCCGCCATTGCTATCGAAAACTCGCGCCTGCATAAGTCGGAAATCGATCAGCAGCGTGTCAAAGAAGAGTTGGATCTCGCACGAAAAATTCAGCAAGGATTATTTCCAAAAAAGAATCCAGAAATTTCCGGTCTCGATATTTCTGGTGTGTCGGTGCCTGCATTGAGTGTTGGAGGCGACTACTATGACTTCATTCAATTGAGTCCAAATAAAATTCTTGCTGTTGTTGCAGATGTCTCCGGCAAAGGAATGTCTGCCGCGTTGTATATGTCGAAGGTTCAGGGAATGGTCCAGCTCGCGGCGCATATTTACAGCACGCCGAAAGAAATGCTTACAAATATTAACCGGCGCATTTTTGATGGTATGGATCGCAGATCATTTATCACGATGATTCTAGCGTTATTCGATATGAAGAAGAAAGAAGTGCGTATTTGCAGAGCCGGACATAATAAAGCACTTTTTAACGCGAATGGAAAAATTAGATTCCTTGAAGGCGGCGGTATTGGATTGGGATTGTAGCGCGGTCCGGTGTTCGAAGACACGATAGAAGAAATAAGAATGCCAATCAAGCCAGATAGTCTCTTTCTCTTCTACACGGATGGCATTACTGAGGCAATGAATGAAGGAAAACAGCAATTGGGAGAAAAAGCCATCGTTGATTTGTTGAAGACGAAGCGGCATTTATCCGCAGAAAGTATTCAGCATGCAATTCTGACAAAAGTAGAAAAGTTTCGCGGCTCCTCCGAACAGCATGACGATGTAACCATGGTTGTTGTGAAAAGTAAAAATGGAAGAGGGAAATCCAGAAAACGACTACATCACTCTTCAATCCAACACAGAAACCAAGAGAGCCATTCGTATTAAAACACCATTCTTGGTCTGGCGGAAGTACGCTGCACGAGGATCGGCATCTATTATCGGTGAAATTTCGTTGAGCCGCGGTAATGGGTGCATGAGAATTGCATTGGATTGCATGAGCCGCATTACCTCTTCATCGATGAAATAACGCTTGAATGGTCTTTCTATTGAAGCAGCTGGAATTTTTTCTTCTTCGATGCGTGTCATATACACGACATCAACTTCGGGTAAAATTTTATTGAAGTCGCTTTCCAAGGTGTACCAAACATTATGACGGTTCAAATAATCGAGAATATCTTGTTTCATCTGGAGTGTTGGCGGGGCAACGAAATAGATTTTTACACGTTCGTATTTTCCAAGTAAATAGGCAAGCGAACGAACCGTTCGCCCATCTAATAGATTCCCAACGAGAGCAACTTTAACTCCATCAATAGTTTTAATTTCTTTGTAGATGGTAAATAGATCAAGCAATGCTTGTGTCGGATGTTGGCCGCCTTTGCCATCGCCGGCATTGATAATCGGAGTCGTTGATATTGCCGCAGCCCGTTTGACACCGCCAATTTGATTGTGGCGTAAAACGATCACATCTGCGTAATTACCGACCACGCGGATAGTATCTTCCAGCGATTCACCGTACGAGACAGAAGAAAAATCCTGTGCACGTTCAGTGGACATGATCTTACCGCCAAGCCGCAGCATTGCTGACTCAAATGAGAATCGTGTCCGAGTTGACGGCTCATAAAACAGCGATGCCATAATTTTGTGCTGGTAATCTAATGTACCGCCGCGTATGACGATACTTCCCATTTGATCTGCCAGACTAAACAATTCATTCAGCATTGGAAGTGTAAATTGTTGGGATTCTATAATATGTTGAAGCTTCATGGTCATTCCTTGATTTAGCTTTGTATGGGCGAGGAGAACTCACCCCTACAATGTTTATTTTGTTATTCTTGTTCCTGCTTCGCCATCGAGTGCGGCGATCAGATGTTCCGGATCGGTGATAGTAACCATTTTACCGCCGTTGTTGAGAAAATCCATGGCGGCTTCAATCTTTGGTTTCATACTTCCTTCGCTAAACTGTCCATCGGCAAAATGTTTTTTTGCTTCCACCATTGTAATGCTACATAATTTTTGCTGATTCGGTCTCTTGTAATTAATGTATACTTCCGGGACTTCAGTGGAAATGATAAAATGTTCGATACCTAATTTCGCAGCAAGCAAAGCGGATGCACGGTCTTTATCGATCACTGCTTCAATGCCTTTCAATTCACCATCGTCAAAAGTCACAGGAATACCGCCGCCGCCAACCGCAACAACGATGATGTCGCGTTCAAGACAGCCTTTGATCACTTCAAGTTCGACGATATCTTTCGGAAGAGGTGAGGCAACAACGCGCCGATAGCCGCGAGCGGCATCTTCAATAATACTCCACCCTAACTCTTTTCGTTTACGTTCAGCAGTTTCTTTGGAATAAAACGGGCCGATCGGTTTAGTTGGACGCTGGAATGCTGGATCGTTCTTGTCAACGACCACTTGTGTTACTACAGTAACTACCGGACGATTGATTCCATGTTTCCGAAACGTCATCTGCATGGAATTTTGTAACGCGAAACCGATCTCACCTTGCGTCATTGCGACACAGATATCCAGCGGAAGCGTGTATGTTTGAGAAGAACCGGCTTCTGAGCGCAATAACTGTGCACCGACTTGCGGACCGTTCCCATGCGTGACAACAAGCGAATATCCACGCGCAGCAATTCCAGCTATAAACTCAGCAGTGATCCTAACGTTTTCGCGCTGTTCGGCTATTGTTCCGCGTTGTCCCGCGCGAATGAGTGAGTTTCCGCCGACCGCTACCAGTATTGAGTTTTTCACGACTCTGTCCCTTCAACAACGTATAGATAATTGCCTTTTGTGTGTGAAGTCGATTCTCTGCTTCATCGAACACAATGGACTGAGGTGAGTCCATCACTTCATCAGTTACTTCTTCTCCGCGATGCGCCGGCAAGCAATGCATAAAGACGGCAGTCGGTTTTGCATTCTTCATCAATTCTGCGTTTAATTGAAATCCAGAAAATGCTTTCATCTTTATTTCACGGTCAGCCTCTTGTCCCATACTAACCCATACGTCTGTGTATATAACATCTGCATCGCGCACACCTTCAGGTGGATTTGTTGAGAGTTCGATTCTCGCGCCAGTCGGTGCGGCAATTTCTTTGGCAAGATTTACGATGTTTGTATCCGGTAGAAGCCCAGCGGGGGTAACAGCAGTAAAATTCATTCCAACTTTTGCCGCCAATAGCATAAGCGAATGGCATACATTGTTTCCATCGCCAACCCACGCGAACTTTTTTCCCTTGAAAGAGCCAAGATGCTCTTGAATGGTGAGAAAATCTCCAACCGCCTGACAAGGGTGTTCAAAATCTGTAAGTGCATTTACAATGCATGAACCTGCATGTCGTGCGAGATCTGTAACATTTTTATGAGCAAATGTTCGGATTACAATTGCATCAACCCAGCGTTCTAAGTTTTTTGCCGTATCATAAATAGATTCGCGTTTACCAAGGCTGATATCTGCATTTGAGAGATAAACAGTATTGGCACCGAGTTGCTTGATGCCGATTTCAAACGTGACGTGAGTACGAAGCGATTGCTTCTCAAAAATCAAAGCAACCGATTTGCCTTCCAACGACTTAGCAAATTTTTTAGGATTAGCTTTCATTTTCTTCGACAAGTCGAGGATTTGGAGCAACTCTTTCTCCGACCAATCGGCGATAGTGAGAAAATCTCGTTTCATAAATTATTCTCCATTTTATTAAACCTGCAGGGATATAATATATTATATCCGTGCAAAAATTCATTTTAATCCGTGTTTTTTCATGAAGCCGGTCAAAATCTCATTCAAATTCGGTTTTGCAATTTCGTCCAGCTCGTAATAAATACGCGTGCTTGGCTTGTTGATCTTGATGATGCGGCGGAGGTCAATCGGTGTGCCGATAATGACAGAATCGCACTCAACTCTGTTGATAGTCGTTTCCAGATCTTTGATCTGTTTTCCGCCATACCCCATTGCCGGCAGTAACGTTCCAATATGTGGATATTTCTTAAAAGTTTCAGCAATGGAATTGACTACCCACGGACGCGGATCGACAATCTCTTTTGCACCGTACTTTCGTGCCGCGACGTGACCGGCTCCATAAGTCATTTCGCCATGTGTCAGCGTTGGGCCATCTTCCACCACTAGGACGCGTTTATTCCGAATGACGGATTCATTTTCCACACTTATAGGCGACGCCGCTTCGATTATTATCGCTTTCGGATTGATGCTTACGATGTTCTTCCGAACAATATCAATATTTATTCGGGATGATGTATCAATTTTATTTATGATTACAACATCAGCGAGATGAATGTTGACTGCACCGGGATAATAAGATATTTCGTGCCCTGCTCGATGCGGATCTGCAACTGTGATTGTGAGATCAGGTTGATAGAATGACATATCGTTGTTACCGCCATCCCACACAATTACATCAGCTTCTTTTTCCGCTTCCCGCAAAATTGCTTCATAATCCACACCCGCATAGATGATCGTGCCGTTGACAATATGAGGCTCGTATTCCTCCATTTCCTCGACCGTGCATTCGAACTTCTTTAAGTCTTCAAGAGAAGAATAACGCTGTACCTTTTGTTTTACCAAATCGCCGTAAGGCATCGGATGGCGAATGGCAACGACCTTCTTTCCCGCTGCGCGAAGCAACTCGCATACCTTGCGCGATGTCTGGCTTTTTCCAGCTCCTGTGCGTACAGCGACTACAGCAACTACAGGAACTTTACTCTTCAACATTGTAGGTCGTGCGCCTTGAAGCTTGAAATCGGCTCCAGCCGCTACTACTAGCGCCGCTTTGCTCATTACGTAATTAAACGACACATCTGAATATGCGAACACAACTTCATCAACATTCAGTTCTTTGATGAGGTGCGGCAATTCCGATTCTGGGAAGATTGGAATACCGTTTGGATAAAGCGCACCCGCGAGTTCGGCAGGATATTTTCGTTCTTCGATGTTAGGAATTTGCGTTGCTGTAAAAGCGACGACTTCATAGCGATCGTCTGTACGGAAAACGGTGTTGAAGTTATGGAAATCCCGTCCCGCAGCGCCCATAATGATTACTCTGGCACGTTTCATAATGACACCTATGTATTTTTATTGTATTAAACGAATGCTGCCGCCGTTCATGTCGGTGTGAACAGCTGGGCAGTCCCGATAGCAGAAAGCTGTCAGGATAAAAGCAGATTGTTATAGATAAGTATTATAAATATCGGAAAGGTTTTTTGGAGAGTCAACGCTCTTAGCGTCATTTCCTTGCATCTCCCGCCATCGCTCGTTATATTGACTCAATATTTATCAGTTCGTGGAGTGAAACAACAACGCTTGCAGAATATTTTAGTTGTTCGGACCGATCGTATTGGAGATGTGATCCTTACGCTCCCTACAATCGAAGCGCTGAAGTCGAAATTCCCGAATGCTCACATTGCGATGCTGTTGAATTCATATACCGCGGGTTTGGCGGAAGGCATCGCGGATGTTCTTATTTATAATAGAGAAATAGCACCGAAGCCATTCTTTGAGATGCTGGCAGAACTTCGCCGTGCACGATTTGATGCGGTTGTGGTCGCATTTCCACGATTCCGCATTGCTCTTTTATTATGGCTGGCAGGAATCCCAGTCCGCATTGGAACCGGTTATCGATGGTATTCGTTTCTATTTAATAAAAAAATTTTTGAACATCGCAAGACCGCAGAGAAGCATGAAGCAGAATACAATCTCTCGCTCTTAAAAGGTTTGGGATGTACAGTATCGTCGAAGCCCGAAGTAAGGATTGTAATATCCGAACAGGAAAGAAAAACAGCTTCTGACATTCGTCAATCGATTGGAATTTCTGATACCGACCGTTTAGTATTATTGCATCCCGGCACCGGCGGTTCGGCGCACGATTGGAACCTGGAAAACTTTGCTCTTCTTGCTACTGAATTGAGGAAGCTGGGATTTTATGTTGTTATTACTGGTGGGAAAGCTGAAGCTGAGCTTGTACATAGTGTAGCGCAGAGCGCTGGAGAAGGAGTAAAGTCCTTCGTCAGTAATTTAAGTTTAAAAGAGTTCGCAGCGTTCATTCAAACAGCAAAGTTGTTTGTGGCGAACTCTACTGGTCCGTTGCATATTGCGGCGGCAGTTGGAACACCGGTTGTTGGATTTTTTTCGCCAGTACACGTGATGAGCCCGAAGCGCTGGGGACCATTAACTGATAAAAAAGTAATATTCGTACCCGACCCGGTGCAATGTCCACGATGCAAAGGCGGCGAGTGTCGGGGAAATGAGTGCATGGGACAAATTACAGTTGAGCAAGTTTTAAAAGCATCACTGAGATTAACAGAACACAATAAGATACCATCTGTATCTGATATTCGAGCAATTAATGGAATACTATGAGGCTTTCTAGATTCACATTCTATGTCTTTTTCTTTCTATCCTTACCCTTAAGTTCAAAGGCACAGGATACTCAACCAGTAAAATCGAAGGACAGCCTCCGTACTATCAATCAGATAGCATTTACACTTGGTGAGCGATTAGTGTACGACGTTGGCTATAGTTTTATTACAGCGGGAGAGGCAGTGTTCTCGATTCCTTCGATTGAAACAATGCACGGAAGAGAATGCTATCAAGTGCTTTTTACTGTAAATTCCACGCCGACCTTTTCATTCTTTTATAAAGTTGACGACCGTTATGAAACTATACTGGATAAGAAAGGAGTTTTTCCGTGGAGATTTACACAACGAATTCGCGAAGGCAAGTACAGAAACGATTTCGCCGCTGAATTCGATCAGCTCAGTAACATTGCGACCACAAAAGCTGGTAGTTACGCGATTCCGCCGTATGTACACGATGTTGTCTCGGCAATGTTTTATGTAAGAACATTAGATTACTCTAAGTGTCGTCCGGGGGGAAAAATCTTCTTGCAGAATTTTTTTAAAGATACAACTTACCAACTTGCAGTAAAGTTTCTTGGATATCAGCAAATTTCGGTAGACGCAGGAACATTCAATTGCGTATTGGTAGAACCGCTGATTATGGAAGGCGGATTATTCAAAAGTGAGGGACGCATCATTATTTGGATGACAAATGATGAACGAAAGATTCCAGTGAAAGTGAGCACGAAAGTTGTTGTTGGTTCCATCGATGCAGAGTTGCGAGAATACTCTGGCATCAATGGACAGATTAAAGCAAAGGTAGAATAAACTAAAAGTCATGCCAGCGAGATGCCTTTGTACAGTTTGCAGGCAAGACAGACACAGAGGACTATGTCAAAATACATACAAATAGATGTCACCGGCGTTAAAACGATTTCCATTAAGGGACGTAAAAGTAAAGTAACGCCGAAAGATTTTGCTAAACCGCTCGATGCAAAGCATGCAAGCTTCAAAGACTTTGCTGATTCACTGCCGCACATTCTTATTGCCGACGAATTGCGGGATTTGGTGAACGACATAGTCCGTGCTCGGAAAAATAATAATCCTGTTATCCTGATGATGGGAGCGCACGTCATTAAGGTCGGACTCTCACCGCTCATCGTTGATTTACTCAAACGCGGAGTTATCACGCATGTGGCGATGAACAGCGCGGCTTCAATTCACGATGTTGAAACGGCGATGTGGGGACAGACTTCAGAAGATGTTGCAATGAATTTAATGGATGGGACATTCGGGATGTCAAAAGAAACCGGTGATTTTATCAATCTTGCGTTGACGAAAGCAATGAAAGTTTCTGATGCTGGTTACGGCGAAACGCTGGGGAAGAAAATTGTGGCAATGAAGGCGCGAAACCGAAGTATGAGTATTCTTGCAAAATGCTATGAACTTGGCGTTCCGGTAACGGTGCATGCGGCAATTGGGACGGATATTATTCACCAACAAGCGACAATGGACGGCGCGGCAACAGGTGAACTCAGCTATCGCGATTTTAAAGTGTTTGTAAACTCCATTAAAGATCTAATTAATGGCGGTGTCGTACTCAACTTTGGATCTGCAGTGATTATGCCAGAAGTTTTTCTAAAAGCGCTCACTGTCGCACGTAACCTTGGATACAAGGCAAAAGGATTTTCTACCGCAAACTTCGATATGATACGCCAATACCGGCCGCAAATGAATGTCGTCGACCGGCCGACACAAAAATATGGGCGTGGATATAACTTCACGGGGCATCATGAAATTATGTTTCCGCTGCTTGCCGCAATGATTAAGGTTCAACTTTCTTCCAGATGATAGAATCGAACGAACACATTCCGGAATTAGCAGACAATGAACAAATAATTGCAGGCGAACTTTCTTTTGTTGATCGGCATGCAATCCATCCGCTATTATTTGCATTCGCGTCGCTGGTTTTCGTATTTATTCTCTATCAGGTCGGTGGTGGTGTACTGACGTTTCTCGTTATAGGTGCAACATCGATTACTCGCGACAATGTTTGGACAATGCGCTGGCTTACGCTCGCAGGACAATTGTGTTTCATCCTTGTCCCAACAGTTCTTCTGGCTCGGCTGTTCACCACACGATTGCGCGAAGTATTTCAATTTAGAGTACCGGGACTGCGCGAATCGACGCTTGCACTCTTAGCACTTTTTTCATTGCAGCGTGTGTTCGAAGCATATATGTTTTTTCAAGAACGCGTTCCGATGCCGGAAATACTTCGTGAAGTTATCGAACCGATTAAAAAATTATTTGAGGAGTTGACTAAAGTTTTGCTTCGTGCCGATTCACCTTTAGAGCTGTTGGCTGTGATTTTGGTAGTGGCGGTTGTGCCCGCGATTGTGGAAGAACTGCTGTTTCGTGGACTCATCCAAAAAGTTTTTGAACGATTGATGTCACCTGTGGTATCGGCGGTGCTGGCAGGAACGATCTTCGGTTTGTTCCATGTCAATCCGTTTGAAATTGTTCCGCTCGTTGGATTAGGTGTGTTCTTTGGGTTGCTTCGGTATCGTTCGCAAAGTTTGTTGGTGCCGATAGTAGCGCATTTTTTTAATAATCTAATGGCAGTGCTTGCTTCCTTTTATGGTGTGCAGGATGATAATCTTTTGACAGCCGCACAGACGACAACCGGTACGTCTGCAATGGTCTTCGAATTAATTGGCTTTAGCTTACTTTTTTTCTTGACGTTTGTGCTTTATCTTCAACTCACACACGATGTTTCTAGGCGGATTCGTTAGTTAATACAATGAACATCTGCAAGAATTGCTCAACACAAATCCAAGCAGGGCAAAAGTTTTGTTATGTGTGTGGTGTGCTGCTCGATGCGGGTGAAGAAAAAATTTTTGAAATTGAATGCGAAACGCATCCAGATTGTCGTGCAGTTGGGCTTTGCGTCATTTGCGGAAAACCGGTTTGCTCTGACTGCGAAGTGAAGAGCGCCGGAAAAATTTTGTGTTCTGATCCTGAGCATAGAATATTGCTTCAAGAATGGTGCGTACTGCATCAGCCGGATTCGGAATTTGAGGCGGAAGCACTCGTGCGCAATCTTGCAGACGCTGGAATCAAAGCAAAAACATTTTCTCTGCGAGATTATATAACAACGCGCTGGTTAGACGAAAATCGTGTGTTCTTGTTTGTTAGAAAATCGGAAAATGAAAAGGCAAAAGCGCTTCTTAAGGAATTAAATCTAGTTGGTAAGGATTAATTATGCCTTATTGTATATTAGTCACTCAACTCTTAACTGATTATTGAAAAATGCCAAAATTCGAAAGTCTTTCTACTCGCGTGCTCGTCGCGCTTATTGCAATTCCCATCATTTTATGGTTGACTATGCTCGGCGGATATTTCTTCTTCTTCCTTATCGCCATCATCTCGTCACTTACATTGTATGAATTCTATGGATTAGCAGAAGCTAAAGGCGCCGCACCGCTGAAAACTCTCGGGCTTATAGCTGGGGTCATTATCAATGCTGCGTTTGTGTATGAACGCTTTCAGGTAGATATCTACCAATTCATTCTTAATCATTTCGGTATTCATCTTGCGATGTTTTCACAGCATCAACTTCTCACGGTAGTATTGCTGAAGCTTTTACTGCTGACGATGCTCGTTGAACTGTTCCGTACGAAAGGTTCGCCGATAATTAATATTGCTACGACGATATCAGGTGTGATGATTGTCTCGCTCTGCTTTGGCACACTTATTTTCTTGCGTGAATTATTTCCGTATGGATTTCCAGTGTACAAGTTTTTTGCGATTGGTTATGCCGATGATCTTCAGCTTGCACAAATCAATCGATGGGGTGGATACACGGTCATCGCTGTCTTTGCATCGATTTGGATGTGTGATACGGCGGCGTACTTTGGCGGAAAAACATTCGGGAAACATAAATTTTTCGTGCGGGTAAGTCCAAATAAAACATGGGAAGGAGCTGTATTCGGTTTCATTTTCTCCATGCTGACTATGGTGACAGCAAAAATACTTGTGCTTGGTTATCTTACATTTCAGCATGCAATTGTTCTTGGAGTGCTCATTGGTGTCTTCGGGCAATTGGGTGATCTTATCGAATCCCGGTTTAAGCGAGATGCAGGTGTCAAAGATTCCTCTTCACTTATTCCAGGGCATGGCGGTGTGTATGATCGTTTCGACAGTTTGGTTTATATCTCTCCGATTGTGTATCTTTATATAGACTTTGTTGTGTTGTCATAACAATAATCGTATAGAAAGATATGTGTGTCTAAAAAGTCGAAGATCAATGTTGTTACATTGGGATGCCCGAAAAATCTTGTTGACTCAGAATACCTTCTCGGTCAATTAAAACATAGTAGTGTCCAGCTTGTTGCAAACGCTAACGATGCCGATACGGTTATCATCAACACCTGCGGATTTATTAAGGATGCAAAGCAGGAATCCATCGATGCTATTATGGAGGCGGTAGGAAAGAAAAACCACGGCGAGCTAAAAAAAATTGTTGTTATGGGATGCCTCTCAGAGAGATTTAAAAAAGAACTTGCTGCTGAAATTCCAGAGGTTGATTCGTTCTTTGGCACAAATCAATTGCCCGATGTGCTCAAAGATCTTAGCGTGGATTATAAAAGTGAACTTCTCGGCGAACGTTTACTGACAACTCCAATGCATTACGCTTATTTAAAAATCTCCGAAGGATGCGACAATCCGTGTTCTTTCTGTGCAATCCCGTTAATGCGCGGACAGCACAGAAGCAAGCCGATTGAAGAAGTTGTGCATGAAGCGCGGCTATTAGCAAAAAAAGGCGTGAAGGAACTTATAGTCATTGCGCAAGACACAACATTCTACGGATTGGATTTGTACGGCGAGCGACGGCTTGCAAAACTTCTAGGTGAGTTAAACGGCATTGAAGGAATCGAATGGATCCGACTTATGTATGCGTACCCCGCAAAATTTCCGCTCGATGTCATTGAGGCATTTCAAAAATTTCCGAAACTGTGCCGTTATATCGACATCCCAATCCAACATTGTTCTGACAGCGTATTGAAGTCGATGAGGCGTGGTATTACACAACGCTCAACACGAGATTTACTGTTACGCTTAAAGTGCGAAATATCTGATGTTGCGCTCCGCACTACGCTCATTGTCGGGTATCCAAACGAGACGGAAGACGATTTCAAAGCATTATGCGATTTTGTGAAAGAGATGCGCTTCCATCGTCTTGGCGTTTTTACATATTCGGAGGAAGAAGGCACCGCAGCATTTGAACTTGGTGATACAGTTTCAGAAGAAATAAAGGAGGAGCGGCAGGCGACTGTTATGGAAATCCAAAAAGATATTTCTGAACAACACAATGCGTCTTTGATCGGAAAAAAGGTGAAGGTTTTAATTGATTCTCAGGATGCAGAATTCTTTATTGGAAGAACAGAATGGGACGCACCGGAGATCGACCAAGAAGTATTTGTACGCAGCGGTCAGCCGTTAAAAGCGGGAACATTTCATACAGTGTCTATTACCGATGCAGTAGAATACGATTTGTTTGCATCGGTATGATGTACACGATGTGAGGCAAACAATATGTCATACTTACGAACAAGTTGGCAAAGTTTTGTATGCAAAATAATCTTCGCAGTCGGAATTATTGCTACCTACTTGCATGCACAGATTGAGAGTGCGCATCCAAATGAAGCAGTATCTAATCTGTTTGTAGAAGCATTCGCATTTGTATCTGATCAGCCTGGTAAAGGGCGCATTGATATCTATGTTCAAGTGCCTTATCCAGAAATAAACTTTGTCAAAGAGGAAGAGCAATATACGGGACGATTTGAAATTTCCGCAACAGTGCTTTCTCAGGAAAAACAGCAACTCTGGCAAAAAAGTCAGCTTGTAGAACTACATCTAAAGGATTTTTCACAAACCATTTCCAATAGTTCTTTCAGTCTGAAGCAATTTTCCACAGATCTTGCACCGGGGAAGTATGATCTTCTTCTACAAGTAACAAATCAAGAATCTAAGAAGGTCGAGTCATCCAAACAATCCATCATCGTAAAAGATTTTTGGAATGATACGCTTGCACTGAGCGATGTGATGTTTGTCCGTCGAATGACTATTGATGGCACGCGCAAGAATATTGTACCAAATCTAACCGGAATGATTGGTAAAGAGCAAAATAGTTTCTATCTCTTTTTCGAAATATGGAATCGTGCTCAACTCGATTCAGTTCAATTAACCTGCAAATTCATAAATTCAAAACGGGAAGTTGTAGCGCAACGAACAAAAAGCGAACTGCTGACCGGTAATCGAACGCAGACAATTTGGCAGATTGACACGTTTTCAATTAGTCCTGATAAGTATTTACTTCTAATAGAAGCCGCGGGAAAATCCAAAGCTGATTCAGGCAAATCATTTTGTGCATCTGTGTCCCGTCTCTGCATCATTCGAATAAAGAATATGCCGCTGATCATTACCGATATTGATAAGGCGACAGAACAACTTCAGTACATTGCCCAAGGAGACGAAATCTCTTATATAAAAGAAGCGGCGAATCCGGATGAGAAACAGAAACGGTTTCTTGAATTTTGGTCGAAGCACAATCCCGATCCCAAAGCACTGTATAATGAACTGATGGAAGAATACTATTCGCGCGTTGAATATGCCAATAAAAGCTATGCGGGTTATATGGAAGGGTGGAGAACGGATCGTGGAATGGTATTGATACGATTTGGTCCACCGCAAAATATAGAGCGTCATCCATTCGATTCAGACAACAAACCGTATGAAATTTGGTACTACTATGGTCAAAATCGGGAATTTGTTTTTATAGATGAAACTGGATTTGGTGACTACCGACTTCGCTATCCCGAGACTGATTTGTGGGGAAGGATACGGTGAAGCAGTGGTGTTTACAACATTCAGCCGTTTGAGAGCTATTTTCATTTTGGCATATTGTTTTCTATGCGGCACACTGCTCGTCGTGTTCTTATCGGTTGCTGATGCACAAACTTCATTAACAGTTCGCTCGATCGGCTTTAATGGAAATCATGCATTTTCTGCAAACCAGCTTACCTCTGCGCTCTTAATTAAAAAAGCTGGAATATTTTCCGAATCAGTTCTAAAAATCGACCTCGAACATATTCTCGATCTTTATAAAAGCCAAGCTTATCTGCATGTTTGTATAGATTCGGTGTGGATGAAACGCGATACAATGCGGCAGGATGTAGAAGTTAAAATCTTTCTGAACGAAGGAAAACCATCAGTTGTGCGGCAGATTGAATTGGACGGCTGTCGATATATTGCTTCTGCTGAACTGTACGCAGTCATGAAATTGCACGAAGGTGATCTGTTTGTTCCCTCTATCTTGGAACAAGATCTCCAGTCGATTCTACAGTTGTATGAAAATAAAGGATATCCGTTTATAAAAGTTGTGATTCAAAATATATCTTTTGCCGATTCGATGGAAGAAATGTCCGCAAAAGTGCAAATTCATATTGACGAGGGGAAAGAACTTCATATTTCTGAATTGCGCATTGAAGGCAATAAAGCAACAAAAGACTATATCATTACTCGTGAGGCGAGATTGCATAAGAACGAGTTGTTTCGCGGTGATCTTCCAGAAAGAATCAAGCGGCGGTTAGATCATCTGCAACTCTTCTCGTCAGTTTCATTGCCGGAATTATATTTAACCCAAGCGGAACAAGCGGGATTGTCTGTGCGAGTTGTCGAAGGGAATCAAAATAGTTTCGACGGTGTACTTGGCTATGTCCCATCTAGCGGTTCAAGTGGAAATGGTTACCTCACCGGACTCGTCAACATTTCGCTAAGAAATTTGTTTGGTACAGGTCGCAAACTTTCTGCTCGTTGGTATCAAGAGAATCAAAATTCGCAGGAAACGGAGCTTCACTATTTAGAGCCATGGGTGGCATCGTATCCTGTGAATGCACAGCTTGGATTCTTTCAACGCAAACAGGATTCAACGTTTGTAAAGATGCAATACGATGTATCCACCGAATTGATGTTGACGGATGAGTTTTCCGTCGGTGCTTCGTTTTCTCAGTGCGGTGTCTATCCAACAGAAGGTTACGGACGTTCTATAATGGCAGAAAGCAAGACAGCAAGCTTTGGCGCATCAATACGTTATGATTCGCGTGACAATCCGACTACACCTACAAGCGGCATTTTATATTCAACGGAATATCAAACCGGATCTAAACAGACGAGCGTCAGCGGAACATTTCCCATAGAAGATAAAAGCACTACACAACGTTTAGTATTTGATCTCTCGTACTATCTTTCGACATTTTTTCGGCAAGTGCTTGCAGCGGAATTACATCTTCGAGATTTTAGCAGCAGCACGATGGACGTAAGTGATTTATTTCGGCTTGGCGGTGCATCGACACTTCGTGGTTATCGAGAAGGACAGTTTCTCGGTTCGCGCATTGTATGGACAAACTTTGAATATCGCTTTATTGTCGCGTCGCGTTCTTTCTTCTATGGTTTTGTTGATGTCGGTTACATAGTTCAACCTGTCATTGCCACAATCAATATGACGGCATCGGAACAAAGTAAAATTGGTTATGGCATCGGTGTGCGTATGGATTCGGCACTTGGCTTAATCGGCGTGAGCTTTGCATTTGGTGAGGGAGACACATTTAGCACATCAAAAATTCATATTCGGCTAATCAATGAATTCTAAAAAAATCGTAGCATATTTTCAGCTTAGTCGTCCAGTGAATGTACTCATTACGTTCATATCCATTCCTGTCGCGTGCTGGATTGCTGGCGGAACTGCATCCTCGTGGCTTTTCTTTCTATTAGCTGGCATAACGGGCGCGTTGGTTGCAGCTAGTGCAAATGCTATTAATGATGCGTTTGATATTGATATTGATCGCATTAATCGGCCGGATCGCCCATTACCGCATGGTGCACTCACGCCACGTGATGCACGGAAGATGTGGCTGATTCTTTCTATCGCGGCGCTCGTAATAAATCTTTTCTTGAATTCAATCGCCTTGCTGATTGTAGTTCTATCTATTGTCCTTCTCTATTTTTATTCTGCCCGGTTAAAGAGGACAGTGTTCATTGGGAATCTCGTTATAGGGTTGATGACAGGCATGGCATTTATTTATGGCGGGGTTGTGGTCGGACGAATGGAGCGTGCTGTCGTTCCGGCGATATTTGCGTTCTTTGTGAATCTTGCACGTGAATTGCTGAAAGATGTAGAAGATATGGAAGGTGATCAGAGAGAACATGCAGTTACGCTACCGGTCAAATACGGTGTTACACCAGCGCTTGTGTTGTCGACTGTCTCTCTTCTTATCCTGATTGGTGCCACGGTTGCGGCGTCAATCTTCGCTTTGTACAACTTAGTGTTTTCGTTCATTGTGCTTGTTGCCGACTGTTTGATATGCGTTTCAATAATGCTAATGTGGCGCAACCATTCTTCAACAACAATGAGACAGGTCAGTACGATTTTAAAAATAATAATGATTATTGGTTTAATTTCAATTATCGCTGGCTCGATGTAAATCATGAAACATTCTTCTGTCGATCTTGAAATAGAACGCGCGCTTTGGCTGCAAGGTATTGAGCGCATTGCCGGTGTGGATGAAGCCGGCCGCGGTCCGCTTGCGGGTCCCGTCGTCGCGGCGGCTGTTATTTTTCCAAGGGAATTTATGATACAAGGTGTGGATGATTCTAAGAAATGTACAGCAAAACAGCGGGAAGAATTGTTCACGTTGATTATGAAGCAAGCCCTTAGTGTTGGTGTTGGCGTTGTCGATCACGAAGTGATTGATCGCATCAATATTCTGCAAGCAACAATATTGGCGATGAGGAAGTCAATAGAGAATATGAATATTCAACCGGAGTTTGTACTTTTCGATGGCAATTCGTTTAAGCATGAAACGTTGAAATATCGAAACATTATTAGAGGTGATGCAAAGTCGTTCACGATTGCTGCCGCTTCGATTGTTGCAAAGGTGACGCGTGATCGGTTTATGTGCGAACTGGATATTCGATTTCCACAATATGGCTTTGCCCGACATAAGGGGTATGGAACGAGCCAGCATATTGAAGCCATCCGTACATACGGTTTGTGCGAAATTCATCGCAGATCGTTTCATCCTTCTGCTCTTCAGAAAAAACTTTTATAGTGAAAGTATGAATTAATATTTTCTGGCGTCTGGTTTTATACAGATATTACTCTGGATTGCATATCCTATACACATTTGTTATTTTGGAAAAGTGAACTTTTCATAATTCGTAGATGTTCGAATGAAGAAACGTTTGGCAAGTTCGAGATAACCAATGTCACCAATCAATAGTCGAATTCAAGGAAAAATCGGAGAAGATTTGGCGGCGAGGTTTCTTGAACGAAACGGTTTTAAAATATTAGAACGAAATTACCGCTTTGAACGGGGCGAGATTGATCTCATTGCAGAAGAGGGCAGTGAGTTAGTCTTTATAGAAGTAAAGGCTCGGAATTCAACAGTGTTTGGTGCGCCGGAAGAAGCGGTAACGGAAGAGAAACAAGAACAAGTGCGTACTGTTGCCGACGGTTATTTGTACGAACACGATATTGATAATCGTCCATGCCGGTTTGATGTCGTTGCGATTGAATTCAAAAATGGCAAAGCAGAGATACGTCATATTCGAGATTCGTTTTAATTCCTGCTTAGAAATCAATCGTCGTATGATCACTTTGAAGGTTGGATTATGAAAGTATTTGATTCAGTTGCAGCGCTCTTCACAGATTACTACCAACTCATGCAATAGGTAATTATCCCTGTTTATTTGGTACTTATTTCTTGTTTTGGGTTTTTATTGAATTAGTTGGAATGGAGTTTTGATGAATGCCATGCCTTTGCTCATCGCGGCGGTTGCTTTTTTTGCGCTCGCATATCGTTTTTATTTTAGTTTCATCGCAGCAAAAGTTGCTGTAATTAATGATACCAAGGTATTGCCGTCTAGCCGATTGTATGACGGTCAGAATTATTATCCCATGAATAAATGGGTGCTCTTCGGTCATCATTTTGCGGCGATTGCGGGCGCAGGTCCGCTCGTAGGTCCGGTGCTTGCAGTGCAATTCGGGTACTTTCCTGGTTTTTTATGGATGGTGATTGGCGCAGTGATGGCAGGTGCGGTACATGATTTTGTTATTCTCGTAGCATCGATTCGGCACGATGCAAAATCTTTGGCAGAGATTGCAAAAGTGGAAATCAGCCGGTTAAGTGGAACGACGGCATCGGTCGCTATCCTGATAATTCTCATCGTAGCAATGGCAGGACTCGGTTTGGTGGTTGTGAACTCGCTTTCCGAAAGTGCATGGGGCACATTCACTATTGCAGCGACGATTCCCATCGCGCTTCTTATGGGCATCTGGATGTTTCAATTGAGAAAGGGAAAAGTTGCGGAAGCAACAATAGGCGGTGTTATTTTATTGACACTTGCAGTTATTTGCGGTCGATACATACCGGATTCGCCAGTTGCTTCGTGGTTTATGTTCAATCATAGTTCGTTGACCATCTTACTCGCAATTTATGGTTTCTGTGCTTCTGTTTTGCCGGTATGGTTATTATTGTCACCGCGAGATTATCTGAGCTCAATTATGAAATTAGCCGTTATCGGACTTCTTGCGTTTGGCATTATCGTTGTTGCACCAACTCTGAAAATGCCAGCATTTACGATGTATGTGCATGGCGGCGGGCCGATTATTCCCGGAACACTTTTCCCATATTTGTTTATTACCATCGCATGCGGAGCTGTTTCTGGATTTCATTCGCTGGTGAGTTCCGGTACAACACCCAAAATGTTGATGAGAGAATCACAAATCAAATTCATCGCAGTCGGAGCGATGCTTGCCGAGAGTATTGTCAGTGTGCTGGCACTTATCGCAGCGGCGAGTTTATTGCCGCTCGATTATTTTATGATCAATGTGCCGACAGAAAAATTTCAATCTGTTCTTCCGCAGCTTCATGCAATGGGATTTATAGATTCGAATATTGCGCAGCTTTCGGCGGAAGTGGGAGAGAAGATTATCGGAAGAACCGGCGGCGCGGTATCACTTGCAGTCGGCATGGCGCAAATATTTTCTAATATTCCCGGATTGACTAAGTTAATGTCTTACTGGTATCATTTCGTCATTATGTTTGAAGCACTGTTCATTCTTACCACAATTGACGCCGGCACTCGAATCGGTAGATTTGTGTTACAAGAAATGCTGGGAAAATTTTATAAACCTTTTGGCAGGACGGATTGGCTTCCAGGTAATTTGATTGCAAGTTTTATAATCGTTGTTGCATGGGCATACTTCATTTATACCGGAAGTGTTTCTTCTATCTGGCCAATGTTTGGAACTGCAAACCAGTTACTTGCGGCAATTGCGCTTACGGTCGGTACGTCGTTCATCATTAATCGTGATAAAGCACGGTATGCGTGGGTTACGATTGTGCCGCTTATTTTCGTTACGTTTACTACTCTCGTTGCCGGTACAATGAACATTATAAACTTGTTCCTTCCTATGGTGCTTATAGCAAAGACACAAATGCAGGGAATTATTAATCTTTTTCTCACGGCTGTGATTATGGGAAGTGTGATTATCGTGATTGCTGATGCGACACCTAAATGGATTGCTGTGATTTGTCGTAAGCAAGAAATTTCGAAGAGCACTTATTGATTGATTTCGCGAAATGCAGAGTTGCGAAATGTCCTAAAAAAAGATGATGTGCAGTCACCTCTATTACAAAGTAGTAACAGATAATCATTTGTCATTTAAAAAAATGTGAGTATATGAATTTTTAGATTGCGTTTCTCAAAAGACATCCTTACATTTTACTGTAAAAGAATAGTATAACTAATTGTCTTATAAAGAGAATTCTTAATAGAATTTCAAAGTTTGTAATGTTCCAGGAAAGACAAATTTCTTTTTTAAGGATCATAAGTATGTGTGACTGTATTGTAGGAGAAAAATAATTGGAACCGACACAATTACCTGAATCCACGAGATCATCCAGGGAAATCCTCAAGCGTGTCGATCAACTCGTAAAATCAAATAATTTAGAAAAAGCGCTCCAGGAAGTAAAAAAAGCGCGCGAAATAGATCCAAAAAACTTATATGCATATGCTTATGAAGAACGAATTCAAGAACTATTTATTCAGCAGCAACGCAAAAAGATAGATCCTCGAAACAATGTAAAGGATACCGACGTATCTGGAAAAGTATTGACACCGTACAATTTAAATGAACACATCTTTAGTGACAACAAAGATATTTATGGAATAAAGGTACCGGCTCTTTATGAAGAGTTCAAAAAAGCTGGTCTGCGTTCTTCTGATTCATCTGAACCTTCAAAAGTAAAACGAGCATCCAAAGAAGCGTTAGAAACATACAAACAGGCACTCCTGCTAGTATGGTCTGACGGCCAAAAAACCGATGAAGAAGTATGCGAACTTCAAGACCTCAGACAATCGCTTTATATTACCGTGGAAGAACATGAAGTCATAGATAGACAGGCAAAATTGGAATGTTATATTTTTTTACTAAAGCATCTTTTACAATCACATGCCTCGCAGACAGAAGTGGAAGAAAGTCTTACTGAGCTTCGTAAAAGTTTTAATGTATCCAGTTCTGATCAAGTTGTGATTGATGCTAACCTTGTTGTCTTAAAAGAGAAGAAGGGGAAAAAGTGGAAGATAGCTGTTGTTGACGATGATGAACAAATACTTACCATGATGAAGGCAACACTTGTTCAAGCAAAATACAATGTGGTAGCGTTCAGCACATCAGATGATGCATACGAATTTTTAAAGAAAGAAGGCGTCGATCTAATTCTCAGCGACATCAGCCTGGAAACTTCCACAATGAATGGTTTTTTGTTTTATGAAAGAACCAGAGAATTACGCCACTTGCAACACGTTCCATTTGTATTCATCACCGGATTAAATGATGCAGTTCTTATGCGAGAGGGAAAAGAAATCGGTGTCGATGACTTTCTGGTTAAGCCGATCCATCGCGAAAATCTTCTTGCCACAATTCGTGGAAGAATAAAGAGGTACGAACAACTCAGACTTCTTTCAGGGTTGTAGGCTTCTCGTTATAAAAAGATGCGGTTAACTATTATAAACGTAAAGAGAAAAAGGTTACAGCTTATTTTATTTCTTTAATTTTTTGCTTTTTTTGCTACGTGATTGAACGATGTAATCGCTTCTTTTTTTCCCAATATTTTCCTTAGAGTTTCTGCAAGAACCACTTTCCTAAAAGGTTTAAGCAGGACAGTCCGTATACCGAAAGATTCAAGTTTTTTAGGATCTTCTAATTGATCGTATCCAGTCATTAAAACGATTGGCAAGTCATTGCGTAATTGTTTAATTCTGCCAGCGAGAAAGATACCGGTCATGTGCGGCATTGTCTGATCTGTGATGACGAGGTCAAAGCCAGATGGGTTTTCCTCGAATGTTTGTAGAGCTTCGATCGGCCTTACGAAGGGAAACGACTGATAACCAAGTCCTTTTAATGTCTCTGATAACATTTTAAGTAATTGCTCTTCATCATCTACAATCATAATTCGTTCAGCGTTTCCGAGGCTTTCCTTTGTTTTTTCAGATTTTAAATTATCTTCTTCACCTTCATAAATAGGAAGATAAACGTCGAATTGTGTGCCTTTTCCAACTTGACTTTGAACTTTGATTGCGCCACCATGATTTTTAATAATGGCATGCACAATTGCTAATCCCAATCCTGTTCCTTTGCCAAGCGCTTTCGTTGTAAAAAACGGTTCAAAAATCCGCTTCAGCGTGAATCCATCCATGCCAAGGCCTGTATCCTGAACAGTGAACATTGCATATGCACCTTTTTTCAGATCAGGGTGATATAGGATTGAACGGTCATCAAATTCTACATTCTTTTGGCGTATGAAGAGTTTTCCATCGATTCCTTCCATTGCGTGAGCGGCATTTGTACAAAGATTCATGATCACTTGGTGTATCTGCGTTGCATCACCTAAGACGAGCGGACCGTTCATCGGTAAATCCATTTTAATTTCGATGGTTTTTGGAAGCGATGCACGTAGAAGTCTCATTCCTTCTCGCAAAATATAATGCAGCCGTACAGGCCGGAAATGTGTATCCTGTTTTCTGCTAAAAGCGAGAATTTGTTGAACAAGTTCTTGCGCTCGATCCGATGCACTGATTACTTCCTCGATGTGTTTTATTGCACGGTGTTTTGGAGTTAGCTTCAGTTTTACTAACTCGGCATTACCAATGATGACAGAAAGAATATTATTAAAATCATGAGCAATACCGCCGGCAAGAGAACCGACTGCCTCCATTTTTTGTGACTGCAATAGTTGCGCCTGCAAGTTTCTTTGTGTCTCTTCTGACTTCAATCGTTCAGTGATATCGCGGAGTATAATTGTGTAAAGTTCTTCGTCTCCAGCATTCACCTTTGCAATAGATGCCTCAACAGGAAAAACTTCACCGTTGACGCGAATGCCATTGATCGTTCTCATCCTGCCTTCCAACAAGCTGACAATCGAGTTCTGTTCATGCTCACTGTCGTTGTCATGATTTTTATCGCTGTTTGGGAGAGCAATAAAACGATCGATAGATTGTCCCATTGCCTCATCTTTTGAGCATCGGAACATCAGCTCCGATGCAGGATTAAACGATTGAATTCGCCGATGTTCATCTAAAGTGATAATGCTTTCCATTGCCGATGTGATAATGCAAGAAAGTCGGTTTTGACTTTCGATAATGGTTTCTTGAGTGCGCTTGAATTCAGTTAAATCCGTCACAATAACAAGTATGGCTCGTTCCCCTTTATAATGGATTACCTTCGACATTTGGAGGCATTCAATTCTCTGATTCGTTTTGCTGATCAATGTACATTCATACGGATCTACTTCGACTCCTATTTTATGTTGAAAGAACTTTTGCATGACCACATCGCGATGTTCTGGTGCAATAATCGAAAGATAGTCGAACTCTGCTGCATAAATTTCTTCGCGCTTATAATTGATTAACTCGTTACATCTTTCATTCACATACAGGATCTTTCCATTTTTATATATAAAAACCATATTTGGCAGTTCTTCAGTAAGAGTTCTGAACTTTTCTTCCGATTCTTTTAATTCCATGGCTTGATGCCGAATATCCTTTTCGTTCATCCGAGCTTTATTTATACTTCGCAGAAGATTGTCTGCAAGAATACGTACAGCGATAGCAGTCACACAAAGGATAACAGCGATATCGATAATATCGAAGTAAGTTGTTTTTGGGTCTTTTACATTTATGATCAATCCATTCGTTTCAAGAAGTCCAATAATGACTACTGAGAGAATTGTTAATAATGTGAAAGCGTAAAAATATGTTGCACGAAGAGCAATTCCTGCAAACACAAGACAGGTGGGGATGCCAAGAAGGGCAATATTGTGCAGTCCATTCGACGTGTAGAGTAGATATGTAATGAAAGACCAAAGTGTCCATAACAGCAAATCTTCCGACCATTGCAAACGGCCATACCTGAGGAACACTATGGAAATTATAATCATTACACCAGCGGATAATATTTGAATAAAAAGTCTAAACTGACCGGAAAGTGCTCTTTGAAGGACGAGAATTATGAATCCTGTAAGGATACTAAGTGCGATAACATTAAGGATCTCTGCAACACGATTTTTTTCTTCGTCGCCAAAGTTTGGCGGTGCAAGAAGCAAGAGTAACTTTTCAAACATTTTGATTTATCCTTATATTACACCAGCTTTTAGTTCGACTATTGACATAACGAAAGAAATTCGGCAGGTCTTCATCGTTGAATGTCAAACTCAAACGACAATAATATACGTACGGTAGCGGGAGAATACAAGAGATGCGGTAAAAAATATTGCTTCGATTCAATCACATTGTAAGGTGCTGCGGTCGAGATTCTCTTCACCGAGAACCTGTAATATAGTTTTCTAAAAGCTTTATAGTATACTCATGTTCAGAAATAATTGCTTTTACTACATCTCCAATTGAAATGAGTCCAACAAGTTTTCCATTTGCTAAGACGGGAAGATGACGAATGTATTTGCTAGTCATAAGAGCCATACATTCCTCAATAGTTTGCTCCGGGTTCACAAAAAGTATTTCGGAGGTCATCACATCTTTTACAGCGGTTGTATGCGAAGACTCTCCTTTGAGTACTATTTTTCTAGCATAGTCCCGTTCAGAGAAAATCCCTACCACTTTTTCCTTTTGCATCACTAAAAGCGCGCCAATATTCTTTTCTGCCATAATTTTAATAGCATCAAAGACGGTCGCTTCTGGAGCAACCGACCAAATATTATTACCTTTGACATGCAAAACATTTTCGACTGTCATCAAGATCTTATTCCTCAAAATATTATGTTATAGTATGACCTCTGATTATAGTCCAACATGCAAAAGGCTTCACAAAAAGTCAATGAGTTGATATTTTTGAAGTATGCATAGAAACATATTAATAAATTAATCTACTTTGTGTAGCACTTTGTTAGACTGCAGAATATTTGAAATGGTATTGCCCCCCCCAAAAAAAATTGAGTTAATGATATCTTGTGCGTGAATAGTTTGACTTGCTGGATGTGTAATTACTAAAAATGAAAAATAAACACAAATATCTCTTATTTATCCCACAACTACTTCATTGTAACAAACATAGTGCTATCTATTTAAATGCATCTATCTCAGTTATAAGTGACGTTAGATTGCAATGGTTTGGTAGTATCGAAAAATTATACCACTCTTCAAAACCAGATATAAATTATTGTTCAAAGATATATTATCCCTTCAAGGTTGTTATTGCCAAAATTAGGTCAAAATTTGCTTTTCAGTTGGAAGAAGTGTAGTTTTTGGCAAGAGTTTGAGCTCAGAGAACACTCCTTAGAATAAGGTCTTGGACTTTCAATTCCATAGACTACAGACCAGCTACCATTTTTATTCTGAGTTCAAATTCCGGAAGTGCAAAGCAATTCAATTGTAGTGCGCTTATAATAATGTAAAGTATTGTATTCAGATACTGAGATCAGTTTTCGGTTAGGATGTTTTAAGATGTGATTCTACCGGAAATCGATGGCTTAAGTAAGGAGCACAGGTCTCATGAAAATTCCAAAGAAACCGTTAAAACCCAAAAACAAGAAAACAATTGCAGGCTCTTCTAAGTTGATGAAAATCAACAAACGGCAGGAACGCGGTCGTGCTGAAGAATCATTACGGGATGACGAAGAACGCTTCCGAAGTATCTTTGAAGAAGGACCGCTCGGTATGGCGTTAGTCGACTTGGATTTTCATTTTACAAAAGTGAATGCAGTGTTCTGCAAGATGCTGGGTTATTCAAAGCGCGAACTACTCTCTATGACTTTCAAAGATATTACGCATGCTGATCATGTTGCTGAAAATGTACAATCGATAAAAAAACTCATCAAAGGAAAACTTCCGGTCTATCGAACTGAGAAACGTTATATACGAAAGAACCGACAGATTATATGGGGAACCCTTACGGTTACAGTGATTCGCAGCAAGAATAAGCAATTCCAATATATGCTTGCGATGATTGAGGACATAACCGAACGCAAGCGTACAGAAAATGTGATTAAAGAAGCGGAATTAAAGTTCAGAACAATATTTGATTTTGCATCAGATGGAATTCTTTTGGCAAGACCTGACGATCGATTACTTACAATTGCTAATGGCAAAATTTGTAAGATGTTAGGCTATACGGAAGAAGAACTTTTAAAGTTGAGTTATACTGATATTCATCCGAAAGAATCGTTGCCGTATGTTATAGATCAATTTGAGAAATTATTAGGGGGGAAAATATTAATCGCACATGATATTCCTGTAATGAGAAAAGACGGGAATGTGTTTTTTACCGATGTCAGTGGTTCTGTGATTACTTTTGAAGGGGAAAAATATCTCCTCGGCTTGTTTAGAGACATGACCGAGCGCAAACAGGCGGAAGAAGAAATTCATCAAAAAGAAGAACAGTTCAGATCTTTATTCATGTCCATGAGTCAGGGTTTCTATCTCTCCGAGATAATCTATGATACTCAAGGCAATCCTTGCGACTATAGATATTTGGAAGTCAACCCACAGTTTGAACAGATTTTGGGATTGAAACGTGATCAGATCATTGGTAAACGTTATCGGGAATTGGTACCGGTTGACACAACTCAATGGCTGGATTTTTACTGCAAAGTTGCACAAACGGGAACACCCCTCACCTATGAATTCTATTCAAATGAATATCACAAATATTTCGAGACTTATTCCTATAAACCGACCAAAGGTCAAGTGAGTGTATTAGTCTTGGATATCACCGAACGTAAATTAATTGAAGAATCAGTCAAGGAAAAAGACAAGCAATTCAAAGAGTTGTTTGAAAACGCTCCTGTAGGATACCATGAAATAGACAGACAAGGCAACATTATCAATGTAAATCAAACAGAACTGAAAATGCTTGGCTATTCCTTTGATGAAATGATCGGATGGCCTGTATGGGAGTATGCAGCTGATAAACAAGAATCTCAAACAAGGGTTCTGGGAAAATTGAGAGGTGTGCTCCCTCCAAATAAAAATACTGAACAAGTATATACTCATAGAGATGGAACGACAATGCCGGTAATTGCCGATGACTCGCTTCTGAAAAACGATCATGGAGAAATTATAGGAATTCGAACAACGATACTGGATATCACAAAACGAAAACTTGCAGAAAATGCCTTGCACGAATCTCAAGCATTGTATCAGTCGTTCGTCGAACATATACCCGCAGGTGTTTTCCGCAAAGACAGCACAGGGCGTTACATTTTTGTCAATTCATATTTTTGTCAACTGAAAGGCCTGAAAGCGGATGAAATCTTGGGTAAAACGCCCCATGAGCTGGCAGCATACGAATCTGCAATAGAAAACTCTCGAACATATGAAATGATGGGTACGCAGCGCACATTGGAAGAGCAGGGTACGGATCATCATAAATTAATCATGCTCACCGGTAAACCTATCGAACTGGAAGAAACCTATCCACAACCAGACGGTACAACACAGTATTTCCAAGTCGTAAAATCACCCGTATTCTCATTTGACGGAAAAATTATTGGCACTCAAGGGATACAATTTGACATTACCGATCGTAAGCGTGCAGAACAGGATCTGCAGCGTTCAGAAATAAAGTATCGTGAAATGGTAGAACAGATCAATGATGTTATATTTTCAGCAGATGTACACGGAATCTACACCTATATCAGTCCGGCAGCAGAAAATATGAGTGGTTACAAACCTGAGGAGATGATTGGCCATCCAATGGAAGAATTTCTTGATCCTATGTTTATCTCAAAATATAAACAACAAGTACAAAAAATCATGTCAGGAATTTTAGAGCCATCTGAATATCGGATAAAAATAAAATCAGGCGAGTATCGGTGGATCCGAAGTTCAAGCAAACCGATTTTTGATGGAGATAAACTAATCGGAATACGCGGCGTACTTACAGATATTACAGAACGTAAAAAAGCCGAAGAGACAGTGAACTTGCTTAGCCATACTATCAAGAGTATTGGTGAATGCATTAGTGTTACAGACTTGCATAATAATATTATTTATGTCAATCAGGCATTCTTGGATACTTATGGATTCGCTGAAGAAGAAGTGCTCGGAAAAAATATCAGCGATATTGTATATACGAAGGGATCAGACAAGCAAGAGATACTCGCAGCCACGCTCCGTGGGGAATGGCATGGCGAACGCATCAATCTAAAAAAAGACGGAACGGAATTTCCGATACATCTTTCAACGTCCACCGTTCATGATGAACTGGGGGATCCAATAGCGCTGGTGGGTGCTGCCACAGATATCTCAGAGCAAAAGAAGCTTCAACAAGAACTTCTTCAATCGCAAAAAATGCAGAGTATTGGAACGCTTGCCGGTGGTATTGCACATGACTTTAACAATATACTCGGCATTATTCTTGGTTATGCATCGTTGCTTGAGAGACAGAAGCTTGAGGACTCAAAACATGCCGAAAGCATTTCTGCAATTTACCAGGCAGTCCATCGCGGGGCTGCGCTTGTCCGCCAGATTTTAACGTTTGCACGTAAAACAGATGTTGAATTCGAAGTGATAAATGTTAATGATTTGGTGCATGAATTGATATGCATGCTTCAACAGACCTTTCCTAAAATTATCACTTTTAATGAAATCATAGAAAAACATATCCCATACATACAGGCAGACCGCACACAAATTCATCAAGCATTGCTTAATCTTTGTGTGAATGCTCGGGATGCAATGCCAAACGGCGGATCTTTGATTATAAGAACTGAAATAGTTACACAGGAACAAATTCAAGAAATATTCCCAACTGCCGATCAAAATGCGTATGTCCGTATTAGTGTGACTGATACTGGCGAAGGAATGGACGAGGCAACACGTCTTAGGATTTTCGATCCTTTCTTCACGACAAAAGAAAAGGGAAAGGGCACAGGTTTGGGTTTATCCGTTACATACGGAGTTATGCAAACGCATAATGGTTTTATCCATGTGGAAAGTGAATTAGAGCAGGGAAGTACTTTCCAGCTCTACTTCCCTGCTCCAGATCCGAACGAAAAATTTATTGATTCGCAAACGACATCTGATTCTTTTACAGTAGGCGGCACGGAAACGATCCTGATTGTTGAAGATGAAGAACTGCTTATAGACATGGTGCACTTATTGCTTGAAGCCAATGGATATAAAGTATACGCTGCTCACAACGGTCTAGAAGCGATTGAGGTGTATAAAGAGCATAATAAAGAGATTGATCTTGTCCTTTCCGACATGGGGCTGCCTGGAATGACAGGAGCAGAAGTATTCAAAAAACTCAAAGAGATTAATCCAGATGTGAAGGTTACGCTTGCCAGCGGTTTCATTGATCCTGATGTTAAATCAGAACTTTTTAAAGCGGGAGCGAAAGGATTTATTCAGAAACCGTACAGTCCTGATGAAGTTCTGCGGAAACTCCGGGAGGTTTTAGAAGAGAAAATAGAACGAACAAATTAAATTCACTTCATACAAAAAATGATTTGATAAACTTGTGTTTGTAATAAATGGACGAGTCTTTCCTTCTATGACGTGCCTTAGTGGCACACGCTGATGGATTGCAATACAAATTGAAATATAGGAAGTAAACATTTTTTCTCTTTTAATGTTACCACCACCGGCAAGTTCTACAATTATCAGGTTTTTCTGTCCGATGCATCTGACGACTTTCAACCTATCTGTTTCTCGATAACTCAAGGGCAATATCATTATGGAAGCCATTTCTCTTTAGCGGATTCATAAAGTACAACTAGTATTAAACACTTTTATATGTACTGTGAACCTAACATTTCTATTTGACTAATATTTTCAATATATTAACTTGACAAAAAAATCAAATATTTGTAACATACAAACGATTGCGGGAACGATTGCGATGTGAAAAATGTCACAATACATACGACTATCATTGATATTGCAAATAGACTAGGCATTTCCGCGTCAACAGTATCCCGTGCACTAAATGATCATCCTGATATTAAGAGTGAAACGAAAGAACTCGTACGAAAAATCGCCAAGGAATTAAAGTATACTCCAAACCCAATTGCTCAAAGTCTAAAAAGTAATCGAACAACTACAATAGGTGTTATCGTACCGGAAATAAAGCATGATTTTTTCTCTTCAGCGATCAGCGGGATAGAAGAAGTTGCGTATCAATCTGGATACACGATTATTTTATGCCAATCGAATGAAAGTTATGAAAGAGAAGTTCTTAATACGAATGTACTTATGCATCATCGTGTCGCAGGAGTTATTGTTTCTATCTCTCAAAACACAAAAAACGGAGAGCATTTTCAGGATCTCCTGAGAAGAAGAATTCCTTTGGTATTTTTTGATCGTGTTTGCGATGATGTAGTGGCAAGCAAGGTAATGATTGATGATTATAAATGTGCATTTGATGCTGTTACTTACCTTATTAGCAGAGGATATAAAAGGATAGCCCATTTTGCTGGACCAAGGGAATTATTTGTTTGTAAAAAAAGATTAAGCGGATATTTTGACGCACTCAAACATGCCCAAATGTTTTTGAATAATGGATTTGTGCAATATGGCGGGATGCATGAGCAGGACGGATATAATTCTATGAATGTTCTGCTTAATGAAAATATTATTCCAGATGCTATTTTTGCCGTCAATGATCCAGTTGCACTTGGCGCTTATCAAAAAATAAAAGAAGCAAAATTGAAAATTCCTGGTGATATAGCAATTATGGGATTTTCCAATAATAAAATTACTGGTTTAGTTGATCCTCAAATTACGACCATTGACCAGCCTTCTTTTGAAATGGGAAAAAAAGCTGCAGAGATACTCATCCAAACAATAGAAGGTAAATTATTGGAGCCTAAAACACTGATTTTGGATGCTACACTGATTGAACGCGGATCAACCTAAAATATTCTAAATTTTTCGAATATTTAAAGAATATATTTTTTATATATTTGTATAATGGTGTAATGATATGCCGAATCAAGTATAGTGAAATCGTTTCTAATAAATATTGTCACTCTGTTTTTACTTTTCCAATAAACATAAACAGAAAAAGGGAAAATCTATGGAAGCAATAGGCCTTTCATTTATTGACTGGATTATAATATTCATTTATTTCGCATTTGTGCTTGGTATCGGTTTGTATCTTCGTCGATATACAAAAAGTCAAGAAGATTTCTTCCTTGCAGGAAGAAAGAATTCTACATGGGTTGCAGGTCTTGCATTCCTTTCAGCGAACCTCGGAGCTCTTGAATTACTTGGTATGACCGGTAATACGTTCAAATATGGGATGTATGTTGCACATTTTTATTGGATCGGCGCCATTCCTGCAATGCTTTTTCTAGGCATTTATATGATGCCGTTTTATTATAGCAGTAAAATCAATTCTATCCCCGGCTATCTCAAACTTCGTTTTGATGAAAAGACACGTGTCTTAAACGGTATTGCATTTGCCATAATGACACTCCTTGTTTCTGGTATCAATCTTTACGCTATGGCTCTTGTTCTGCATACATTCCTGGGTTGGAATTGGGATTACAGCATGTGGGCATCGGCAATTACAGTAGCAGGGTATGTCACCTTAAGCGGCTTGCTGTCAGCAATCTTTACAGAAATTATTCAATTCTTTTTAATTTGGTTTGGATTATTTCTTGTTTCGATTCTCGGTATCATCGAGATTGGAAGTGTCAGCGAAATTATGGCACGGATAAACACATATAGTCCTCAGGTTTCCTTTACCACATTATGGTCGACCTCTTCTAACCCGATGCTGAATGGCATGTTGGTTCATTGGGGCGGCATCGTGCTTGGTCTTGGATTTGTTTTATCCTTTGGATATTGGACAACGGATTTTCTTGTCGTCCAACGAGCATTCTCGGCAAAGGATTTGCGTTCGGCACGTATGACTCCTATCCTTGCTTCATTTTTTAAAATGGCCTTACCGTTCATTGTTATCCTTGCTGGATTGATAGCGATCGCTCTTTCGATAGACCCGAAGAGTGGCTTCAAATTATTACATGATGGAGGACAGGTGAATTATGACTCTGCATTGCCGCTATTGATAGCTCGGTACTATCCGCCGGGATTGGTTGGCTTAGGAGTGACTGCATTACTGGCTGGATTTATGGCGGGACAAGCAGGAAACATCAGTGCTTTTAATACAGTATGGACATATGACATCTATAAATCTGTATTGAACAAAAAAGCATCCGATGCACATCTTCTCTGGATGGGACGAGTATCAACAATTGTCGGCGTCATTCTTTCTCTGGTGACTGCATACTGGGCAAAAGGTTTCCCAAGCATTATGGATTATATGCAGGCAATCTTTTCTTGGGTTAATGCTCCACTGTTTGCAACCATGCTTTTAGGTATGTTTCTCTGGTGGATTACACCAAACGGGGCTTTCTGGGGTCTTGTGGCAGGAATGCTTTCATCAATACTGATGTATTTCGCTGTCAAGTTTCATTGGTTTGCAGAGAGTATCATCACGATGTCGAGCGTTCAGAGCGACATGGCGGCAAACTTCTGGCGTGCATGGTGGGCGTGGCTGATTTGTGCTACCGTGACAATATTAGTGAGTCTATTCACAAAAAAGAGACCGAAAGAAGAACTCGTCGGTTTGGTGAAAGGATTAACCAAGGAGAAACACGATCAGAATATTCCATTCATGAAGAGGCCTGAATTTTATGCGATTATTTCTTTGATCATTTTCATTTTACTGAATATTTGGTTTTGGTAATTAAGGAGAAACACTATGTCTGAGCAAGGAATGAAACCTATTTGGTATTTTGTTGGATTGATAGTCCTGGTGATCGGAGGGCTGGTTTTTTGCAGCGGTATCTATCTTTTTTTCAATCCACCTGCTGTCAAAACAGTATTAGCTGAAATGCATCCCAATTTATGGTGGGGAGGTCTTATGATTATTTTTGGAGGCGGGCTCTATTTAAAGATGAGAAATCAAACAAGGTGAACATATCATGAACCTTGCAGAATCTGTCGAAGCGATCTTCCGGAAAAAATTTAATGAACAACCCCTATTGATTCGTTCACCAGGAAGAGTGAATCTGATTGGTGAACATACGGATTATAACAAAGGGTATGTCCTTCCGGCGGCTATTGACAAATCCATCTATTTCGCAATCGCGCCACGCAAAGATCGGCAATGTATTGTAGTCGCAATGGATATGAACGATGAATATGAGTTCTCCATCGATGATATTCAAGTTACAAAAAAAGGGTGGCCTAATTATCTGATGGGTGTAGTGGATCAATTAATCCATGCACAGTATATGATACAAGGGTTTAACTGTGTCTTTGGAGGTGATATTCCCATTGGCGCAGGGATGTCATCTTCAGCCGCACTCGAAGCAGGTTTGGCATTTGCCCTTAACCATATGTTCGAATTACGAATTGATGATCTTGCTTTGGTAAAGTTTGCTCAAAAAGCTGAGAATAGATTTGTGGGTGTTCAGTGTGGCATTATGGATCAATACATAAACATTTTTGGTAAGCAGGACAATGTTCTTCGAATTGATTGCCGCTCGTTAGAATATAAATATTATCCATTTGCTTTTCACAACGTCTCTATCGTTCTCTTTGATACACGTGTCTCACATTCGTTGGCATCATCAGCATATAATCGAAGGAGAGAAGAATGTGGTGAGGGAGTCACAATCATAAAAACATGTAATCCGGAGGTAGACTCTTTGCGAGATGTCTCTGTAGATATGATCCGAAAATGCAAGGACAAGATGGATGCAACGGTCTATCGAAGGTGTAAATATGTAGTAGAAGAAAATGATCGGGTTCTACAAGCATGTCGAGAACTGGAGAAGGGAGATTTAAAAGCTTTTGGCATGTATATGTCAAGAACGCATGAAGGATTAAGCCGCGACTACGAGGTGAGTTGCAAGGAACTCGATTACTTGGTAGAACTAGTCCAAGACGATCCGCAAATCTATGGCTCGCGAATGATGGGAGGCGGATTTGGTGGATGTACGATTAATCTCATTGAAAACAACCATGTTAATGATGTAAGTAAAATGGTGACTGAAAGATATAAACAGAAATTCAATATAGATCTCAAAACATATATCACCTCAATCAGTTCTGGGACGGATATCATCACTAGGAAGAATCATGAAGCAGCCTGAGTTATTTCATATTCCTCATCGAAGAAAAAATATCCTTACCGGGGAATGGGTGTTGGTTTCTCCCCATCGAACGAATCGCCCATGGCAGGGAGAAATATCATCTCCGACTAATGAAAAAAGACAATCATATGAACCTGACTGTTATTTGTGTCCAGGAAACAAACGGGCAAATGGAACAATCAATCCTCAATACACATCTACATATATTTTTACGAATGATTTTTCTGCTTTACTAGAGGATATTCCTTCCAATAAACCGAATAAAAATAATTTGCTTTCTCTGAAAACTGAAAGAGGCATTTGCAGAGTTGTGAATTTTACACCTCGGCATGATTTGACTCTTGCAGAGATGCAGGAAAGTGAAATAGAAGAAGTTATTACTGCATGGCAACATGAATATAGCTCATTAGGATCTCATCCGCGAATAAACCATATTCAAATCTTTGAGAATAAGGGATCTCTCATGGGGAATAGTAATCCACATCCTCATGGGCAGATCTGGGCTCAGGAAAGTATTCCAATGGAGCCGTTAAAAGAATCGAAGCAATTTAAATCGTATTACATGAAAAAGAAGCGTAGTCTTTTAGCAGATTATCTCAAGCTGGAACTACAAATAAAAGAAAGAATTGTTTACGAAAATAATTCGTTTGCAGTTCTTGTGCCCTTCTGGGCTGTCTGGCCGTACGAAACAATCGTTATTTCCAAAAGAAGGATGCCTCACATTCTTCAGTTAAAGGAAACGGAAAAAAAAGATTTTGCCAACGCGATAAGCGTGGTGACGATCAAGTACGACAATCTCTTTAAGACATCGTTTCCCTATTCCTCAGGGCTGCATCAAGCACCGACCGATGGAAAAAATCACTCGGAATGGCATTTTCATATGCATTTTTATCCGCCGCTGTTGCGTTCTGCAAGTATAAAAAAATTTATGGTTGGTTATGAAATGCTCGCTGAACCTCAAAGAGATATTACTCCAGAATATAGTGCAGAGGTTTTGAGATCATTGTCGATTGTTCACTATAAAAACAATATATAATACACAAGATTAACGGCGGATGACCATAAATGAAGGTGTACAAAATACTTTTTATCATCTTTCAGGAGATTCAATATGAATAAACCAAGAAGCAGCTTTAAAAACATCGGATCTATTATTCGGTTGATTTCTTCTGTAGGGATCAATCTCGTGTTGGTCATGAATCTTTTTTCTCAATCATCCACATTCCAACTTGCTCCATTATTCCAGGACAATATGGTGCTTCAGCAACAGACTGATGTAACCGTTTGGGGAAAAGGAAATCCCGGAAGTTCGGTGGCCATTCAAACATCCTGGGGAAAGAAAACAGACGTCGTGGTTCAACCTGATGGTAATTGGATGACCAAAGTGTTAACTCCCAACGCCGGTGGACCATTTCAAATGACATTCCGACATGGAAATTATGTTACGGTAGTGCGGAATATTTTAGTTGGCGAAGTATGGCTTTGCTCGGGTCAATCGAACATGGAAATGCCATTAGAAGGCTGGCCGCCATCAGATACTATTGCAAACAGTGTTAGTGAAATTGACCAAGCCCTGTATCCCACTATTCGCATGTTCTCTGTCATGCATGCTTATGAAGCAGCTCCGGCGGATAAGTGCGTCGGCAATTGGACCGAGTGTTCGCCGCTCGATGTTCGCGGATTCAGCGCGACAGCATTCTATTTCGGGAAAATATTGAGTAAGGAACTTAAAATACCTATAGGTCTCATCAATTCAAGTTTTGGTGGAACATACATCGAAGCGTGGATGAGCAAACAAGGTCTGAATCCTTTCGAAGAATTTTCCGGTCAATTGAAAAAACTGGATGAAAGTCAGGAAAGTGTGCATTCGCTGAACCAATGGATCACGAGTCATAAAAGCATCGCTGTGACCGAACAGGATCCTCTCCGGAGGTGGGAAGGATTCAATTTCCAGGATGAAAAATGTTCAGCGCGTGTTTACAACGATAGCAGCTGGAAAGAAATGAAGCTGCCTACATTGTGGGAGCAGACTTCTGTGGGCGAATTTGATGGCGTCGTATGGTTTAGGAAATCTGTTGTCATTCCCAAGACTTGGATAGGAAAAGAACTTATACTTCAACTTGGCCCGATTGATGATTTGGATGAAACATATGTAAATGGTCAGCAAGTTGGTCGCCATATGACGGACGGTTACTGGAGTACGAATCGTGTTTATAAAATAGCGGTACCAATCGTACAGGATTCTCTATTACAGATTGCTGTACGTGTAATTGATCTGCGCGGAGGTGGAGGTATTTGGGGGAAAGGAATAAAAATGAAAGTTGCGCCAGACTCTCTCAGCGATGGAGTCTCGCTTGAAGGCAATTGGAAATACTTACCGGTGGCGGAATTGAAGTCAAATATATTTTATGTTTATGGAGCGGAAGGATGTGAATATAATCGCCGGCCAAAATTTCCGTTTGATTTTTCGCAGGCAACCCCAACTTCGCTTTTCAATGGCATGATCAATCCACTTGTTCCGTTTACCATCAAGGGAGTTATTTGGTATCAGGGAGAGAATAATGTTTCTAATCCATCGCTCTATAAGAAATTATTCCCGGCAATGATTGCCGACTGGCGAAAAGTATTCCAGAGCGGTGAATTTCCGTTTTATTTTGTTCAGCTTGCACCATATGATTATGGTAAAGATTCGAAGTCGCAACTTCTACGCGAAGCACAATGTAAAACGCTCTCTGTGAAGAACACTGGTATGGCGGTTACGCTCGATATCGGGAATCCGAAAAATATTCATCCAACTGACAAAGAAGATGTCGGAAAACGGCTTGCTTTTTGGGCGTTAGCAAAAACATATGGAAAGAAAATTCCATTTTCTGGCCCACTGTACAAATCAATGAAAGCGTTAAAAGGGAAGATTATATTGTCATTCGAACAATCCGGTAAGGGATTGGTTCTAAAAGATAGAAATGGAGATCTCAATTTTCTGATTGCCGGTGAAGATAAGGTATTCAAAAAAGCATTGGTAAAAGTAGAAGGCAAGAACCTTGTCGTTTATCATCCTGAAATTTCCAAACCAGTCGCAGTGCGGTATGCATGGAGTAATATCGAAGAAAGTACATTTTTTAATAAAGATGGATTGCCAGCTCCATCATTCCGAACAGATACTTGGCTGGAATAGTAGAATCTGAATGTGCTCATTATCAAATTATTTTTGGAGCGTATTATGAAAAGATGGTTGATGATGGCTTCTTTTGTTGTTGCTATTAGTCAAATACTTGTTGCTCAGAAGTTCGAGGGGTTGGCATTGACACCCCCGATGGGTTGGAACAGTTGGAATACATTTGCAGTGAACATCAGCGAAGATTTAGTTAAACAAACTGTCGATATGATGGTCGCGAGCGGAATGAAAGATGCTGGATATGAATATATCGTCATTGACGATGGATGGGAAGCGATGGAAAGAGACAACGCCGGCAGTCTTATCGCTGATCCGAAAAAATTTCCATCAGGAATGAAAGTTTTGGGTGACTATATCCATTCAAAAGGATTGAAATTTGGTATTCATAACTGTGCCGGTACCAAGACTTGTGCTGGTTTTCCAGGGGGCAGGGGACATGAATTTCAAGATGCCCGGCTTTATGCATCGTGGGGTATTGATTTCCTGAAGTACGATTGGTGTTCGCATGGCACAGCCAATTCTGAAGAAACTTATAAGACAATGCGCGATGCGATTCATGTTGCAGGCAGGCCAATTGTTTACAGCATATGCGAATGGGGCGACACCAAACCCTGGGAGTGGGGTAAAGATGTCGGTCATCTCTGGCGTATAACGGGAGATATTACCGATTGTTTTGATTGTGAAATAAATCATGGCTCGTGGTCTTCTTGGGGAATCATAAATACAATTGAAATGCGAAAAGGCATTCGTCAATATTCCGGTCCCGATCACTGGAATGATCCCGATATGATGGAAATTGGACGCGGGATGACTCCTAATGAAGATCGGGCACATTTTTCTTTGTGGGCGATGCTTGCTGCCCCTCTTATGGCCGGAAATGACCTGCGGGATATGAAGAAGGAGATTAACGAGATTCTTACGAATAAAGATGTTATTGCTGTCGATCAAGATTCACTTGGAGTGCAAGGATTAAAATATAGTGATAATGAGAGCGGTGTTGAAGTCTGGATAAAACCATTAAACAAAAACGATTGGGCAATCTGTTTCTTCAACAAGTCCGAGCAAAAGCAGAAGATCGATTTTGATTGGTCGAAGAAAAATATCAGCGATGATATCTCAAAGAAAACACTAAATACGAATGATTTTACATATTCTATCAAAGATCTATGGTCTAAAAAGAATCTCGGCACGACGAAAAAGAGCCTAAGGGCAGAAATACCTCCACATGATGTGCTCATGATACGATTAACAAAATAATAGCCATATCATCCATTATCAATAGATTGATATACCTCGGACTCGTATTTATTGAAACTTGACCGACGTACTATGATTCCCATGATGAAAAGAGCGGCTTGAGGGAATTCTTGTCCATTTCAATGGAACATTCTCTAAGATGAGCATTGGAGCGATAATAAATAAAGCAGTATTTGTTTTTTGTGCCGTAATGACAAAATGGTTTCATAATATTCTGACGGCATCAACTATTGGTTCCTTTATCCCTGAACTAACCTTCAAGAATAAATTAAACGCTTTAAGAGGATTATTCTGAATGAAATACAACATTCGTATTGTAGTATTGTTTTTAATGTTTGTACTAGTTTGTTCTTTTATAAAAGCAAGTGATGGTTATGTACCAAAGAGCGAGAACAACAGACGAACACTTGTTAATTATTTTGGACATCTTCAAGTAAAAGGAAATACAATTATTGATCAGCATGGCGTTCCTATCACTCTTCATGGTATGAGTTTGTTTTGGAGTCAATGGGGAGGTAGGTATTATAATGCTAATTGTATTTGCTGGCTGCGGGATGATTGGAAATGTACCGTTGTCAGAGCTGTCTGTGGTATTCATTCAGACGGATATCTTACGAATCCGAAAAAAGAACTCGCAAAAATAATAACAGTGATTGATGCGTGTATCGATCTCGGGATTTATGTTGTTGTTGATTGGCATGATCATAGTGCGGAAAATCATTTGCAACTATCAAAAGAATTCTTCCGTACAATTGCACAAAAATACGGAAGTTTTCCAAATATTATTTACGAAATATATAACGAACCTCTCAAAGTCTCATGGAGTAAGGTTGTCAAACCCTATGCGGAAGAAGTTATCAAAGTTATTCGTCAGTACGATTCTGACAATCTCATTATTGTGGGAACGCCGAATTGGTCGCAAGATGTCGATGTTGCCGCAGATCAGCGAATTATCGATTCAAATATTGCATATGCATTTCATTTTTATAGTAGCGATAGTTGGCATAAACAAAATTTTAGGGATAAGGTAATAACTGCATTACAAAAAGGAGCGCCGATATTTGTAACAGAATATGGTATTAGTGAAGCAAATGGAAATGGCGTGATTGATACGACGGAAACGGCAAAATGGTTTTCATTTATTGATAGGTACAAATTAAGTACTTGCAATTGGTCGGTAATAGATAAAAACGAGACTTCTGCAGTGTTAATTCCAGGTGCCGATCCAAATGGATCGTGGAAAGATTCAGATTTGAACGCTTCTGGGAAAATAATCCGCAATCGGATTCGTACTCTAAATGGTCCTCTTTTTGAAAAATTTAATTCTGTCGTTAGATAATTTATTCGCCATATCTTCTCCGGTTGAAAGGATTTACAAATGAATCCGATATTGTTCCATTTGACTACAGAATATTATTCTGTGCTGGATTAGAAGCGAATGATCCTTATGTCGATGCCATTGTTCATTGATATAATCCTGTGAAAGTTGGTGCAGATTTTGGAAAGTGTGCATCGTTTTTAACATCAAAAATGAACCAGCGATAAAAGGAGATAAGGCTTTCCAACGGGTTCCTGCAAGAACTGGAGCAATGAACTTATCATCGATAGTTAAGGCTGGCGGTAAAAACACAAAATGGATGATTGTCGAGTTTGATGAATACGCTGGAAATATATTCAATGGTATGCAAAGTAGTTATAATTACTTGATAAAAAACCATTTGGCAAAGTGTGAAGTATAATATTCATTATTAATTTTGGATTATTATGAAAGTATTATTTATCGGTGGTACTGGCAATATTAGTACATCTGTATCCAGGCAAGCTATTGATCTTGGTATAGAATTGTATCTACTCAATCGCAGGAAAAGAATTTCAAATATTACTGGTGCGAAATCAATTGTTGGAGATATCACACATCCCGAGGAAATAAAATCTGCCTTAAATGGGCATACATGGGATGCCGTCGTTAATTGGATTGCATTCAATGAGCAGGATATTGCTAGAGATTATAAATTATTCCGAGGGAAAACGAAGCAATATATATTTATTAGCTCTGCATCGGCATATCAGAAACCTCTTGCATTTCCTATTGTCACGGAATCAACACCGCTGGTAAATCCTTTCTGGCAGTACTCGCGCGATAAGATTGCATGTGAAATAGCATTGAATTCCTATTATCGTCAGGAGCAATTTCCTATCACGATTGTAAGGCCGTCATTAACTTATGATACTGTTATTCCAGTTCCAATCGGAGGATGGACAAATTATACGATTGTCGCCAGGATCAAAAAAGGAAAGAAAATTATTGTGCATGGTGATGGAACTTCATTGTTTACAATAACTCATGCAGATGATTTCGCAAAAGGATTTCTCGGACTCTTGGGCAATCAACAAGCAATTGGTGAATCATTTCATATTACATCTGATGAAATTCTTACATGGAATCAAATTCATCAATCCATCGCAAAGGCGGTCAAGTGTGAAGCTAAAATTGTGCACATTCCGTCTGATATTTTAGCAACTTTTGACGAAGAATTACGCGGCAGTTTGATTGGCGATAAAGCAACAAGTGTTATTTTTAATAATACAAAGATAAAGAAATTTGTACCGGGATTTGCCGCTGTCATTCCATTTGAACACGGTATTCAAAAGACTATTGAATGGTTTGAATCAGATCCTACGAGAAAAATCATAAGAAAAGAGACAAATGATTGGATGGACAAGATTATCAGTCAATATGAAAAAGCTTTCGATCTCTAAAAAAGGAAATGGTTCCCAGAGAATTGATAAATAAATACGAACAATGTATGGGGATTGAAATATGCTTAAAGATGTTATTTTTGTCGTAGCGCTGTCGATCTCTATTATCATTTTTTATTCTCAGATAAAGAGTCAATCCATGAATATGAAAAAAGAAATCTTTCAGCCGCTTTCATATGAATCGGCAGATAAAAAAGCCGATTCTGTATTGGCGTTGATGACACAGGATGAGAAAATTGCTATGGTGGAAGGTGATAGATCATTTTTCATCAGATCAATCCCGCGATTGAATCTTCCCGAAGTATATATGACGGATGCTACACAAGGTGTGCACCTCAGAGAAAAATTCAGTGGTATTGACCTGACAAAATATCAATTGGAAAAATCAACTGCTTTTCCTTGTCCGATTTCGTTAGCCGCAACATGGAATCTCGAACTTTCATATCAGTATGCAGAAGCGGTAGGCGAAGAATGTCGAGCAGGCAGTATTGGTATCCTATTAGGACCTGGTGTGAATGGTTATCGTATATCTCAGTGCGGCAGAAATTTTGAGTACTTCGGAGAAGATCCTTTCCTCAGAGCAAGAATGGTCGGTGAGTATGTGAAGGGAGTGCAGAGTACAGGTACGATAGCAACGTTAAAACACTTTGTAGCAAATAATACCGACTACTATAGAAGGAAAAGCAATTCAATCATCGATGAGAGAACGCTGCATGAGATCTATCTGCCACCTTTTAAGGCTGGAATTGATGCGGGAGCTCAAGCAGTGATGACAGCCTATAATTTAGTGAATGGAGAATGGTGTGGTCAAAGTGAATATGTCATCAACGAAATCTTGAGAACACAATTAGGATTTCGGGGATTGGTTATAACAGATTGGTGGTCTGTCTATGATGGTGAAAAACTTGTAAAATCCGGTCAAGATTTGGAGATGCCGTTAGCTGTTGCACTGAAAGATGTGCAAAAGCTTCTCGGTGAAGGGAAAATAAAGATCAAAGATATCAATAGAATGGCAAAAAGTATTCTGCGAACGTGTTTTATTATGAAATTTGACGACCGGAAAAAGATTGCTTTTGATAATACTATGTTTGAAAATCATGAGTTAGTAGCCCTACAAACCGCCCGGGAAGGAATTATTCTCCTTAAAAACGAAAAGAATATTCTTCCTCTCCAAGATGACAAAAAGAAAATACTTGTGACCGGTGATTACGTAGAAAAAAATGTGATGGGTGGTGGCTCTGCATTCGTGAAGGGCTACAACATTAGACTCATGCTTGATGAACTGAAGAAAGAATTTGGTAACAGGATAACGTATATGAAGAACCCGAATCCTGATCAAATACAATCTGCAGATGTGGTGTTATGTAATATCGGGACGGAAGACAGTGAGGGATGGGATCGTCCATTTGAATTACCAGAAAACCAGGAGAAAAAAGTTGAAGAGTGTGTGAAAAACAATCCCAATACGGTTGTCATTGTTACTACCGGAAGCGGCGTAAGGATGACAGGATGGAGTGACAAAGCGAGAGCAATTCTTTATGCATGGTATGGCGGGCAAATTGGGAACAAAGCGTTAGTTGAAATTATTGCAGGAAAAACAAACCCATCAGGGAAGTTGCCTATAACCATCGAGAAAGAATTTAAAGATTCACCAGGATATAGATATTTACCTGAAGGCGAAACATTGTATCACGGTTGGAATGAAAAACAGGAAAAAGCACATCCTGTATACGATGTTCGTTATTCAGAAGGAATATTTGTTGGGTATAGATGGTACGAAAAGAAAAACATCGAGACCCTTTATCCATTCGGACATGGTCTGTCCTATACAACCTTTGAATATAGCGATATTTCAATATCAAATGACAAGTTTCAAGAAAATGGTGTTGTGAAAGTAAGTTTTACAGTAAGAAATGTTGGGATGAAAACAGGGTTGGAAACAGCTCAATTGTATATTCAGGATATTGAATCTGCCGTTCCTAGACCGATAAAAGAACTCAAAGGATTTAAGAAGGTGAATTTGGATCCGGGTCAAAGTAAGATTGTTGTGATTGAATTAAATAAGAAGGATTTTTCGTTTTGGAATCCGGAAACAAAAGATTGGTTTTTTGAGAAAGGTACATTTGTTATTCATATCGGCTCATCTTCAAAAGATATCAGGCTAGAAAAACAAATAGAATTATGATAAATGTATCAATTCGCATTTCTGATAACAAACTGAATATCCTGTGAATTAGATTTTAAAAATATCGGACGGAATATCAATTATTAATAAAATAAGTAATACTAAAGACTGGAATGATTTCAATTTAAGCAGTATTTTAAGAATTGAAAATCGATTTCTGTGATTCAATATAACATTTAAAGACACGAAGGCATAACGTCTTTCATTTACCAAATCAGTTCAGGAGAATTTCATGGAACAAGTAATCCCCAAACTTCCTCTAAGAGAAAAAATCGGGTATGGATTTGGCGATCTAGCATCATGTCTGTTCTGGTCGACGATTATGTCGCAGTTGCTTTTCTTTTACACCGATGTATTCGGCTTGACAGGAAGAGCCGCTGGAATAATGTTTTTTGTCTCTAGGATATTGGATGCAGTATTTGATGTCGTCATTGGCATGACAGCCGATCGGACTAAAAGCCGATGGGGTAAATTCAGGCCCTATTTGTTATGGGGAGCTATTCCGTTGGCCGTTTCAGCCGTACTGACTTTTACAACGCCTGAATTCGGTGAAACAGGAAAACTTATTTACGCCTATCTGACATTTGTCCTTTTTATGTTCCTGTATTCGACCGTCAACATTCCTTATACAGCTTTGCTGGGTGTAATCAGCGGAGATCCTGTGGACAGAACGAGTGCCTCATCGTTTAAATTCACAGGTGCATATCTAGCCGGTTTTATCGTTTCCGCTACTGTCCTGCCGCTTTCATCGTATTTTGGTCATGAAAACGTTGCGAAAGGCTGGCAGATGACAATGAGTATTTATGGTGTATTAGCGGTCGTTTTTTTCTTCATAACTTTTATTTCGACGCACGAACGTATTCAACCAATTGCAAAAGAAAAAACATCCGTCAAAGATGACCTGAATGATTTATCGAAGAATGCTCCTTGGATGTTGTTGTTCGCCGTGACGATTCTTTTTATTCTGTTTGTCTGTATTCGGATGAGTGTGACCACGCACTATTTTAAATATTATATCGGAGAACAGGCCAGTCCGCTGTTAACACATATTTACAACTTTTTATTGAAATATATTTTAAATCCGTTATATGGAATTTTTGGATCTCAAGCGACCCCTTTATTAGACGAGACGCATAAGTATGGTTATGAAGTATTGACATCTATTTTTAATACTTTGGGACAAGGAATATCATTAGTTGGGGTACTCTTGGTTCCATGGTTTACAAAAGTAGTTGGGAGAAAGAGTGCGGTCATTATTCTTTTTGTAACCGCGATGATTTGCACAGGCTCATTCTATTTCTTAAGTCCTGATAACTTAACACTGATTTATATTCTTCAGCTCATCGGCTCAATCACTGGAGGTCCGATTTCTGCACTCTTATGGGTTCTGTATGCTGACACAGCTGACTATTCTGAATGGAAAACTGGCAGAAGGGCAACTGGACTCGTTTTTTCGGCTTCCATAATGTCGACTAAAATCGGGTGGGCGGTAGGGAGCATGGTTGCTGCCTTTATACTGGATCAAACCGGATTCGTAGCAAATGTGGTTCAAAACATTGATGTACAGAATGGCTTGAAAGCAATGATGAGTACGATACCGGTTGTGGTTGGAGCGGCTGCTCTTATTATTCTTGCTTTCTTCTACAAATTAGATGAACCGACGATGAAAAAAGTGAAAGCAGATCTTGATTTGAGACGAAAGGAAAGTAGTAATTGAAATTCGATTTTATAAAATGAGAAAACACTTGCTTTAATATTCGGAGAAAAGCACATGCAATTCGGATCTTTTGATGATAAAAATAAAGAATATGTGATTAAGCGACCGGACACTCCGAGATCATGGAGTAATTATCTCGGTTCGACAGAATACGGCGCTATCATTACTAATAACGCTGGAGGATATAGTTTTTATCAATCTGCTGCACAAGGTCGGTTTACACGACTTCGATTTAATTCTATTCCTATGGATCAGCCGGGGCGATATATCTACATTCGCGATAACGACAGCAAAGATTTCTGGTCGACTTCATGGCAGCCGGTTGGGAAATCGCTGAAAGAGTATAAATCAGAATGCCGTCATGGGACAGCGTATACAAAAATCTCTTCTGAATACTCTTCGATTAAAACAGAGACATTGTATTTTGTCCCGTTAGGTAAGATGTACGAATGCTGGCTAGTGAAAGTAACAAACACCGGACGGAAAAAAAGAAAATTGAAATTATTCACTTATGTCGAATATGCAAATAATTGGAATGTCTATCAGGATCAGATCAATCTTCAGTACTCTCAGTATATTATGAAAATGAATGTTGTTGATAAGATGATTGATCACGGTACAAATGTCATGATGCCCTATGGACCAGAACGGATGGAAGGAGTCGAACAAGCGCGTCATTCGTTCTTGGCGGTGAGCGGAGCTCCTGTGAAAGGTTATGATACAGATCGAAATATTTTCCTTGGACCCTATGGATCTTATGCAAATCCGGTTGTGGTAGAACAGGGACACTGTAAGAATTCCATCGCTGTGGGTGATAATGCATGCGGCGTTTTGCAGGTTGATATTTCACTTAAACCCGGTGAATCAAAAGAACTGGTCGTTCTTATGGGAATTGGTGAGGCAGCAGTCGAAGGCAAGCATGCAGTGAAAGAGATGGGGAATCCGGATAAAGTTCGAGAGGAATTTAGTAAGCTTAAAACATTCTGGCATTTACGATTGCAGGGAATGACTGCTGAGACTCCTGATAAAGAACTTAACAGCATGCTGAATATGTGGAATCCGTACAACTCGCTTATCACGTATGCGTGGTCAAGAGCTGCGAGTCTGATTTATACCGGTGAAAGAGACGGCTTGGGGTATCGTGATACAGTGCAGGATATGCTTGGTGTTCTCCATACAATTCCCGAAGAGGCAAAAGAGCGCCTTGAGCTCATGATTACGGGGCAGGTTTCTACGGGTGGGGCAATGCCCGTCGTCAAACCGTTTTCTCACAAACCTGGAAGTGAAAAAGCGCCGGAAGAAAAAGAATATCGTTCCGACGATTGTATGTGGCTTTTTAATACGATCCCTGCTTACGTCAAAGAAACTGGCGACATTGCATTCTATGATAAAGTCCTGCCGTACTCTGATCGAGGGAAAGATACAGTACTCGGGCATATGAGGCATGCAATTCAGTTCAATCTTGACCACTCAGGGAAACATGGCCTTCCATGTGGTTTATCCGCTGATTGGAATGATTGTCTCGTTCTTGGCCAAGATGGCGAAACATTGTTTGTTGCATTTCAGCTACGCTATGCATTGAAGGTATATAAAGAAATTGCAGGGATGTTGCATAAACCCATTGAAGCACAGTGGGCAGAAAGCCATTTAAAAACCTTAGATGAAAACCTTGAAAAATATGCATGGGATGGTGAATGGTATCTACGCGCATATCGTGCTGATGGTCTGAAATTTGGATCAAAAGAAAACAAAGAAGCGTCTATTTTTTTGGAACCGCAGCCATGGGCTGTCATCAGTGGCCATACTTCAGAAGAGCGATCAAAAAAAATACTGGATGTTGTAAACAGACGTTTATCAACAGATTACGGACTTATGATTTGTGATCCGCCGGTCGAAAGAACCGATCCGCATGTTATTAAAGCAAGATTATTCAATAAAGGCATGAAGGAAAACGCTTCTATCTTTCAACATACACAAAGCTGGGTTGTCATTGCAGAGACGCTTATTGGAAGAGGAAATCGCGCATATGAATACTACCGTAAGTTCATGCCTTCTGCGTACAATACAAAAGCAGAAATCCGACACACCGAGCCATACGTCTATTGTCAGTTTACAAATAGCAAATATAATCCGCGATATGGTGGTTCACGTCTCCCTTGGTTGAGCGGAACAGCATCGTGGGCGTATTATACAGTGACGCAATACATTCTTGGGATTCAGCCGGAGTATTCTGGATTAAGAATTGATCCTTGTATTCCTTCGGATTGGAAAGAAATCAAGATCACAAGAAGATTTAGAAAGAAGAATCTTAATATTACGATTTTAAATTCAAGCCATGTGCAAAAAGGAGTCAAGAAAATAACGATAAACGGCAGGGAAATTGAAGGTAATTTAATTCCTTTAACGGACATTTTGGATACTAATGAAGTGTTTGTTCAAATGGGATGATCTTAGGAGCATGTATTTCTAAGTAAGATTGAAGAAATAAGTCGTTGTATTTAATATAGAGGAGAGATATATGAGTAATATAATTATTGGAGATGCATTGCCAAATATTCCATGGGAAGATAAGCCTAAAGGGTGTAGCGATGTTGTATGGCGATATAGTGGAAACCCCATTATTGGATGGAATCCTATTCCAAAAGCCGCACGAATATATAATAGCGCAGTGCTACCGTACAATGGTAAATTTGTAGGAACTTTCCGTGCTGATCAAAAAAATGGTAGGGCGACGTTATTCTTTGGAAAGAGTGATGATGGTATTCATTGGAATATAGGACCGGATCCTATCAACTGGGTTGACGAAAACGGGAAACCGAATCCCATCAGCTATGGATACGATCCAAGATTCGTTAAAATTGACGACACATATTACATTGTATGGTGTGATGATATGCATGGCGCGTCCATCGGCTTGGGCAAAACAAAGGACTTCAAAACATTCATTCGTATGCCTAATCCGTTTATGCCGTATAATAGAAACGGTGTTCTTTTCCCCCGAAAATTAAACGGGAAGTATATGATATTGAGCCGTCCCAGCGATAGCGGACATACTCCATTTGGAAATATTTATATTAGTGAAAGTCCTGATTTGATTCATTGGGGAAAACATAGATTCGTTATGGGAAATGGCGGGTCAGGCTGGTGGCAGGGAACGAAAGTCGGCGCCGGTCCGATTCCTCTTGAGACAAAAGAAGGTTGGCTGCTGTTCTATCACGGTGTATCGTTTACATGCAATGGTTTTGTGTATAGTACCGGTGCCGTGCTATTGGATATTAACGATCCAGGTAAAGTATTGTATAGAACACGTGATTATTTGCTCACTCCAGAAAAACCTTACGAAACAACCGGATTTGTGCCGAATGTAGCTTTTCCCGGTGGCATTTTAAATGATGCGACTACTGGAAGAATTGCTCTTTATTATGGTGCTGCTGATACATATACAGCTGTAGCCTTCTGTCAGGTTGATGAACTCATAGATCACATAAAAAAGAATTCAGAGGTTTTCTAATCTCGAATCCCTGGATTATCATTGCCGACGCAATGATAGGCAACGGAGATCGGGCTTTTATTATTATCTCCGAATTAATCTGTCCGCCCGCGAAAAGATTAGCAAATTACGCCGTTACAAACCATACGTGTTTGCACAAATGATTGCAGGAAAAGATGTGTCTACTCACGACGAAGCGATTAATTCCCGGCTTACTGGGACTATAGCAGGGAATTATTATGCCATCACTCAATTCATTCTTGGAGTTCGTCCAACATATCAAGGATTGATGGTGGCACCTGCAATTCCGACGAAATGGAAAGAATTCTCTGTAGCCCGTATTTTTAAGGGGATTTGCCATAATGTATCGGTAAAAAGAGAAGGTAAAGGTAATAATGTTCGGCTTATTATGGGCGGTAAGGCGATTGAAAGTAATATTATTCCCGATCTTCCTTAAGGTATTAATCAAGTCGATATTCAAGTATTAATGTCTTAAAATTAATAAATAGCCGAGTAATATATGTAGGCAAGAATCCTGCAACTTGATCACGTTCCGTCTGGCAGGATTTTTGACTCTATTTATCTATATATTGTATTAAATGAATTATCTTCGGAAGAGGGGGGCATATTTAATGTGCTGAATTTTAAAAATCGAAATGCCTTTATTGCGGCATTAGTCATTCTGATTATATTATGTGGAATGTCTTCGGTATTTGCTCTTGACCCACAAAAAACTATTAACCAGTATGGGCACAATATCTGGCTTAGGCAGAATGGTCTGCCAGCAAATGCTGTCTATGTTGGTTTACAAGGGCGAGACGGCTATCTTTGGCTTGGCACATCGGCGGGCCTCTTCCGCTTTGATGGAGTCAATTTTACATCTATGAATACAAATCCAAAGGATAGTAAAATAATTGAAACCATTTCAACATTATGTATATCTGGAGATAGCAGTCTCTGGATCGGCACAACTTTCAGCGGTCTGCGACGCATCAAAAATGAAAATGTTTTTCGATACGGTGGAACTGAAGGACTCATTTCAAGACAAATTCAAGTATTGTTAGAAAGTCGGTCTGGACACATCTGGATTGGTTCAACCTATGGCCTCTTTATATATGACGGAGGGAAATTTATATCCATTCCCATCAATCCGGGTTATATCACTAGTCTTGCAGAGGATTCACTTGGCAGAATTTGGGTTGGGACACATACCGGTGTGCATATCTTCGATGATATAAAATTAAATCAAGTCGACAGCATTACAACCGTAAATGGATTGCCTCACAATATAATTGCCTCGCTTTTCACCGATCGTAATGCAAATGTTTGGATTGGAACGGTTGATGGGCTGGTCCGTTGGAAAAATGGCGCCATGAAAACATACAAATGGACGGATGGGTTATCTGATAATCATATAACGACTATTTGTGAAGACCGGGATAGCAATCTGTGGTTCGGAACATACAAGGGAATCAGCCGTTTGTCTCATGGAAAATGGTCAACCATGACAATTTCAGACGGTTTGACCAACAACCATGTTCTTAACATCTTTGAGGATCACGAAGGCAGTCTCTGGGTATGCACATTAGAGGGACTCAACCAGTATAGGGATGTTAATATCACTTCATACACAGTCAAAGAAGATCTCGCGAGCGATTATGTCTCCAGTGTTGTTGAGACACCTGACAACAGTCTTTATTTCCTCAGCAATGCAGATGGATGTATGACTCGATTTAAGGATGGTCGTACTACCAAATATTCAACAAATGTAGGGCCGGCATATGTAGCGCGAGATAGCGGTCTGTGGGTGAGCCAGACTGGCTTGCTTTTTAATATCAAGGATGATCGAATTAAACGATATAACACTCAAACAGGTTTACCTGATAAATGGATCTCTGCTATCACGGAAGATGATAGAAGTCTGATTTTATTTGTTGATGGTATGGGTGTTCAAAGATTTGTTGCCGGAAAGTTGATGCCTTATCTCCTCAAGGACGGAAAACCATATACTTCATTGGAATATGTTGCATGCTTCTATTCTCAACCTAATGGTACCTTATGGATTGGTTCTACAAACGGTCTTGTGAAGATACAGAATGGATCTGTTACGAATTATAATCAGACAGATGGGTTGGCTGGTCACTGGGTCAGTTCAATTCTTGATGACCGTCAGGGAAATTTGTGGATATGTTCTCCGAGTGATGGACTTACACGTTATAAAGATGGTAAATTTACACCCTTTACTATTAAGGATGGTCTATTCACGAGCGAATTTTATTGCGTGTTATGTGATGATCAGGGTGATCTCTGGTTAAGTAGTCCAAGGGGCATCGTGTATCTTAATCGTAAAAATATCGATGACTATCAAGCAGGAAAAGTCAAATCGTTGCAGTCACAAGTTTACGTAACTGCAGATGGCATGAAGACGGATGAATGTTTCGGTGGGTGGCAGCCTGTCGGATGGAAGGCACATGACGGGCATCTTTGGTTTGCTACAAAAAAAGGGGCTGTCATGATTGATCCGAAAGCCTTCAAACGGAACAGATTTCCACCACCGGTTCTAATTGAACGAATTATTGTAGATCAACACATAGTACCGGTAGAACAATTCATCAGTTTCCCTCCTGGAACAGGAAAACTCGAATTTCATTATACCGCACTGAGTTTCCTTGTGCCCGAGAGAGTAGTTTTTAAATATAAAGTGGAGGGATATGATCATGAATGGGTAGATGCTAACACGCGACGAGTGGCCTATTATACAAATCTTCCTCCTGGTGAATATCGTTTTCGAGTAATAGCATGCAACAATGATGGTGTGTGGAATGAAATAGGAGCAAGTTTTGCATTTAAACTGCAATCTCATTTCTACGAGGCATATTGGTTCTATGGTCTAGTGCTGGTTGTCTTGGGAGGAGCTATATTTGGTGTTTACCGCTTGCGCGTGTGGCAGCTTTTAAGGAGAGAGAAAGAACTTCAGATGCATATCCAAGAAGCATTAGCTAATGTAAAAACCTTGAGCGGGCTACTTCCAATTTGTGCCAACTGCAAGAAAATTCGAAATGACAAAGGGTATTGGGATCAAATAGAGGGATATATCCAAAAACACTCGGAGGCGCAATTTACACATGGTATTTGTCCTGAGTGTGCAGAAAAGTTTTACAGCGATATATTTATTAAAAATAACTAAGCAAAATGGTACCACAACTCATTTACCTTGATCAGATTAATTGAAGAAATAGAAGCTTGCTTATAATATTGTTGGTTTAAAATCACAACGATAGTCCCACGCGCAAAATTCATAGATAATTTCATTTCAAATTTGCATTGGGGGCGGGATCAACGATTGTTATAAGAAATTTATGGTTAGGATGTAAAGCAGCAAAAAATACGACTGTTAGCAAAGATAAAAGCCCGGTTCTGTGATTACAGAAACGGGCTTTTTTGTATGCAGGACGCGCCTTGATTTTCGCTTAAAGACTTATTACTCTGATATTAGTATTAGTAGAACTCTGTACACCAACAAGGGATTGGAGGAAAGAGTATGCGTGCAAAAATGAATTTTTATAATTGTGATCAGTTTTCCCTCCGAATTTTACCAAAACAAATCTTTCAAAATTATTTCTCTTTATATCGTTCAATTTTCTCAAGCCTTCAGGATTGTCATCATGGTAGATACAAAGCGGTTTACAATGGGCTAATAACATGAAATATGGAAAATATTTCATGCTGACATTTCTAGGCGTATTGATCTTGTTCGCTGTAGCGTTGTATACCATCTACTCTGATGTCAAAGAGCGGATGATCCAAGATATGAATAGCAACCAGACGATCCACGCTCAACAAGCTGCTGAAGGAATCAAAGATTACATGACTGATGTAATCAGTAAACTGAATTTGCTCTCTCTTTTTCCCGAAATCATAGAATCAAATGCTCTTGGTAAACGAATTATAATGGACTATCAAACTCTCCATTCCGATGAAATAAAAGGTATTACGCGTGTCAATGCACAAGGGAAAATTACCTACACGGTTCCTTCAAAAGAATCAATTGAAAAAGATATCTCACACCAGGATCATATTCGCCTGAGCATGAAAACTCACAAGGTTGTTGTCAGTGATGTTTTTATGGCTGTTCAGGGTTTTAGAACGGTAGCCATACATGTTCCTGTGTTCAAAAACGGCATGTATGATGGAACAATAGCTTTCCTTTTATCCTTTGACAAGATTGCACAAAAATATATTGAGAATATCCACATTGGAGAAAGCGGGTATGCTTGGGTAGTCAGTGAGAAAGGGATAGAGATTGCCTCCCCGTTCCCTGATCGCATTGGTAGAAATGTTTATGAGATCTACAAAGATTTTCCCGAAATCATTTCTATGGTTAATGAAATGCTCAAAGGGAAAGAAGGTGTCGCAGTATACCATTATAATAGAACGAGGGATACTTCTCATGAAACAGTTCTGAAGCATGCCGTCTATATGCCTATTACTTTTGGCAATACCTACTGGTCTATCGTCATTGCCACGCCAGAAGATGAGGTCCTTGCATCCCTATCGGGATTCAGGACAAACATGTTTTTAATCACAATCGCGTTGTTGATGATTTGTGTGATTTGCATGTATCTCATTGTTAGATTCCAAGTGATCAGCAGGGAACAAAGAAGGCGGGAAGTCGTTTTGACCGCCCTTCAGGAAAGTGAAACTCACTATCGCTATCTCTTTGAACAAAACCCTCTTCCTATGTTGATTTACGAATTAGGCAGTCTCAACATGCTGGCAGTGAATGATGCTTTTGTGGCGCACTATGGGTATAGCAAAACAGAAGCATCGGCGCTTCATCTTACAGATCTATATCCTGAATTGGAAAAAAAAGAAGTTGCTAATCTGAGTGATAAATTACATGGACACGCCTATGTCGGAGAATGGCATCATCTAAAAAAGGATAGCACGCGAATTACTATAGAAGCTCATTCACATGGTATTTCTTATGAAGGGCATACCGGACGTATTGCTGTTATCACCGATATTACCAAGCGTAAGCAAGCTGAAGAAGAAATTATCAAAATAAGCCGTGTCTATGCGGTGACCAGTCAAATCAACCAAGCAATCGTAAGAACGAGGGACAAAGATGTATTATTTAAAGATGTTTGTAAGATTGCCGTTGAATTTGGAAAATTTCAAATGGCATGGATTGGATTAGCAGATGAAGAAACAAAATCTATTTATCCTGCTGCTTTTGCCGGAAACGAAGATGGATATCTTTCAAAGATAAAAGAAATATCTGTGAGTGATGTCCCTGAAGGACGCGGTCCAACCGGAACAGCTATTCGAGAAGGAAAGCATTGTGTCTGTGATGATATGGCTCTTGATCAGAGAATGGCCATATGGAAAGAAGATGCACTAAAGCGCGGATATCGATCTTCCATTGCGTTGCCAATAAAACCCTTCGGAAAAGTTATTGGTGCATTTACTCTGTATTCTTCTGTTCCTCATTTCTTTGATAAGGAAGAAATTGACCTTCTTGATGAAGTGATAAGCAATGTTTCCTTCGCACTTGAAGGAATGGAAAGCGAAAAACAGCGTAAACGCGCGGAAGAAGAAATTCGTATACTCAATGACGAACTCGAACAGCGTGTTGTGAACCGCACCGCACAACTCGAAGCTGCGAACAAAGAACTTGAAGCATTTTCCTATTCTGTCTCGCACGATCTGCGTGCACCGTTGCGGCATGCCAGCGGATATGTTGATCTGCTTGTGAAAAAGTGTAAATCCGACCTTTCAGAAAAAGGACAGCATTATCTAACCTCTATCGCCGAGTCTGTGCATCAGATGGGTATGCTCATTGATGATCTGCTGCAGTTCTCCAGAACTGGACGGACTGATATGTGCCAGTCGGATATAGATATGAATATAACAATTCAAGAAGTAATACAAACTTTGCAGCGGGAAAGTCCAAAGCGCAAGATTGAATGGATTATCGGCAGTCTGCCATCAGTGTTTTGTGATGCAGCGATGCTGAAATTGGTCTGGGTGAATTTGTTGAGCAATGCTGTTAAGTTTACTCGAACAAGAGAGAACGCCAGAATAGAAATTGGTGTTCATGAAGAGATCAAGGAATTTGTATTCTTTGTGAAGGATAATGGAGTAGGATTTGATATGCAGTACGCGCAGAAGCTGTTTGGAGTTTTTCAGCGCCTCCATTCTATGGATGAATTTGAAGGAAACGGAATTGGACTGGCGAATGTACGCCGCATAATTTTACGGCACAAAGGGCGGACATGGGCTGAAGCTGAGCTTGATAAAGGAGCGACATTTTATTTTACCTTACCAAGGAATAAACAGGAGAAGTCATGGGCGATCTAAGAACAATATTGTTAGCAGAGGATAATCCAAAAGATGTCGAATTAACACTTGAAGCTTTGTCAGAACATAATCTCGCCAACCAAGTTACTGTTGTAAAAGATGGCTTGGAAGCGATGGAATTTCTGTGCTGCGAAGGTAAATATAAAATGCGCAGACAGGGGAATCCGGCGGTGGTATTGCTCGATATTAAAATGCCACGCATGGACGGCATAGAAGTACTTAAAGCTATACGAAGTGATCCTACGCTGAAAATGCTCCCGGTCGTCATGCTGACATCCTCTCGTGAAGAGCCGGACTTAAAGAGATGCTATGAATTGGGAGCGAATGCTTATGTAGTGAAGCCTGTAGATTTTCAAGATTTTATGGAAGCAGTGAAGCAGGTTGGTATATTTTGGGCAGTCATAAACGAATTACCACCAGAATGAATATAGATAAATTTAAAAAATAGACGATGTAAAAAAAGTATTTTTGTACCGTCAGAATTTACATCCTGACAGTAAGCAGAACAGACTGACAAACTTGTGAATGTGTCGGGAGCAGATGCCGCTGTACGGTATCCCGTACAGCGGAACTCCCAATACCACATGTTGAGAGGAAGTAATCAAATGAAACAAAAGACGATTGAAAAGACATCGTTAAAAGTCCTGTATCTTGAGGACTCGCTGAAAGACGTCGAGATCATCAGAGAATTGCTGATAGATGCCGGATATGATCTCAGCATAAAATGTACTGAGAATAAAAAGGAGTTTACTTCTTTACTTCGCGGTAATAATTATGACATCATCTTAAGTGATTTCAGTGTACCTGGATTCGATGCATTCGGGGCATTGCAATTATCCAACGACTTGCGTCCGGAAATTCCCTTTATCTGCGTCTCTGGATCGATCGGAGAAGATATTGCCATAGATCTTATAAAGAAGGGAGCTGTCGATTATGTCTTAAAGGATCGTATGGCAAGACTTCCATTAGCTATTAAACGTGCGCTTGACGAAGTCAAGGAAAAACAAACACGTCATCTGGCAGAAGATTCATTGCGCGAAAGTGAGCAACGATTTCAGGTGCTTGCAGAAAATTCGCCCGTAGGGATTTTTCAGACAGATGCGGAAGGATCTACTACGTATGTAAACCCGCGATGGTGCCAAATATCAGGCTTGTCGAAAGAAGAAGCATTGGGAAACGGATGGTTCAACGCAGTTCATAATGACGATAAAGAAAAGCTGAGCAGCGGCTGGAAAAAAGCAATACATGCACACAATGCTTCTTATGCAGAATATCGTTTTGTTCGGAAGGATGGAACAATTGCCTGGGTGATAGGTCAAGCAGTTCCGGAAAAGGATGAGAAGAATAAAATAGTCGGTTATGTTGGTACTATCACAGATATCACCGAACGCAAGTGGGCGGAAGAGGAATTGAAGAAATCACAGGATGTTTATCGAAGTATATTCGAGAACACTGGCAATGCAACAATGATTGTTGATGAGAATACGATTATTTCGTTAGCTAATAATGAATGTCTTTCTGTAACAGGTTACTCTCCAGAAAAATTGGTTGGAACAAGCTGGACAAAATATGTTGCGCCTGACAGTCTTGAACTGATGAGGAGAAATAGTCAACTACGCTATCAAAAACCCGAGAGCGTTCCCAACCGATATGATGTTCATTTACTCAACGCCAAGGGAGAGGTCAGGGACACAACACTATCTATTGGATTAATCCCAGCAACTCACCAATCTGTTGTTTCAATGTTGGACATCACTGAACGCAAACGGGCAGAGGAAGAATTATCCGCCGTTAATATGCGCCAACAAGCTATACTCGCGGCTGTCCCTGACATCATCATGGAAGTTGATAATAAGAAAATTTACACTTGGGCAAATAAAGCCGGAATGGATTTCTTTGGCAATGATGTCATCGGAAAAGAGGCTTCTTATTACTTCGAAGGTGATCAAGATACTTATAATGTTGCTCAGCCTCTCTTCAATGGCAATGAAGATATAATCTACATAGAGAGCTGGCAGCGGCGAAAAGATGGAGAGAAGCGTCTGCTTGCCTGGTGGTGCCGTGTACTTAAGGATAGAAGTGGAAATGTGACTGGTGCCTTATCTTCTGCACGTGACATCACAGAACGCAAGCAGGCAGAAGAAGCCTTGCGGGAGAGTGAGGAAAGCTATCGGAAATTGTTCGAGAATCATTCGGCGATCAAGATTATTTTGGATCCCGATACTGGTACAATTCTTGATGCGAATAATGCTGCGGTCCAGTACTATGGATGGACACGCGAAGAGCTTAAGCAAATGAATATACATCAGATCAATACACTTATCCATGAAGAAGTGAATGATCTAATGCATCAAGTGAAATTGGAAGGGCGAACCCACTTTGAATTTTGTCACCGCAGGGCCGATGGATCGATTAGAGATGTTGAAGTGTTTAGCAGTAGAATCGAAATGAAGGGAAAAGATGTTCTTCATTCAATTATTCATGATATCACTGAGCGCAAGCGGGTAGAAGAAGCATTACGAGATAGCGAGGAAATTTTCAAACAATTTATGGATCACAGTCCAGTGTATGTCTTCTTCAAAGATGAGAATATTCGCGCAATTCGGCTGAGTAAAAACTTTGAAACAATGCTGGGCAAACCGATGGCGGAATTACTTGGTAAAAACATGGAAGACCTTTTTCCATCCGAGCTTGCTAAGAGTATGGTTGCAGACGATATGAGAATTCTAAAAGAAGGTAAAGAGATTATTGTTGATGAGGAACTCAATGGCCGATACTATACGACAATTAAATTTCCACTTCATATCGAAGGAAAGCCACGTTACCTTGCTGGGTACACCATTGACGTTACCGAGCGCAGGCAAGCCGAAGAGGCGTTGCGCGAGAGCGAAAGACAACTAAATGAAACTCAAAAAATGGCTCAATTAGGCCATTGGATATGGGACGTGAGGACTGGTGATGTTGAATGGTCGGAGGAAGTGTTCAAAACATTTCAACTTGATCCTAAAACATTCACTCCACAAATCGATTCAATCATGGCATTATCACCGTGGCCCAAGGATCACGAGCGAGATAAAGAATTGATACGGAAGGCGATGGAATCTCATGAAAAGGGCTCATATGAACAACGGTTCCTCCGTCCGGACAAAAGTATCGGATACTATTTCTCGACTTTCCTGGGCAAATATGATGACGTGGGGAATCTTATTTTCATCGTCGGGACGGTGCAGGACATCACCGAGCGCAAGCAGGCGGAAGAAACGCTGCGGGAAACCCACGACTATCTTGAGAACCTACTTAGTTTCGCGAATGCGCCCATTATTGTCTGGGATCCTCATTTTAAAATCACACGGTTCAATCAGGCACTAGAACGGCTAACGGGCTATACGATTCACGATGTTATCGGTAAGCATCTGGAAATGCTTTTCCCTGCCGAGAGCAGAAAATCTTCTTTATCTCTCATTGTACAAACCTCAGAGGGCGATCACCAAATAACGGTTGAAATTCCTATTCTCTGCAAGGATGGGAATGTTCACAGTGTCCTATGGAGTTCAGCAAAAATCTATGCAGCAGATGGCCAGACACTTGTATCTACAATTGCACAAGGACAGGATATCACAGAACAGAAGAAACTCCAAAAGGAATTATTTCAATCACAAAAAATGGAGAGCATTGGCACGCTTGCCGGCGGTATTGCGCATGACTTCAATAACATCCTCGGGATTATTTTAGGGTACTCCACGATTATGGAACAAGGGACGTTGAGTCCGGAAAAATTTCGTGAAAGTCTGGGAATCATTAACAATGCTGTCGGGCGTGGCGCTGCACTTGTTCGGCAGATTCTCACATTCGCCCGGAAAACGGATGTCATATCCGAACCTATGAGCATCGTCGATTTGATACATGAGCTTATCTCTATGTTCATGCAAACCTTCCCAAAAATAATCACTTTAATAGAGGATGTTGATAAAGAACTTCCATTAATCATTGCCGACCGCACACAGCTCCATCAAGTGCTGTTGAATCTCTGTGTGAATGCCCGGGATGCCATGCCAAAAGGTGGTTTGCTAACCATCAGAGCTGAGAAACAAACTAAGGGCCAAGTACAAGAAAAATTCCCCGCCGCTGACCAAGATTCATATATCTGTGTCAGTGTTACCGATACCGGTGAAGGAATGGATGAGGCGACGCGCCGCCAAATATTCGATCCATTCTTTACGACAAAAGAACAAGGGAAGGGAACCGGACTTGGCCTCGCTGTTGTCTATGGAGTTGTACAGTCACATCATGGCTTCATCGATGTGGAGAGCGTATTGGGACGAGGAACGACATTTCGGCTCTACTTCCCAATTCCGATAATGAGTGAACAACAGGCAGATGCTTCTTTATCAGCTGAGCCATTTACAACAGGCGGTACAGAGACTCTATTACTTATAGAGGATGAAGATGCCCTCATAGAGATAGTGCGTCTTTTGCTTGAATCCAAAGGATACAAAGTATATACAGCACAGGATGGCAACGATGCGATCAAAGTGTACAAACAACATAAGAAAGAGATTGATATTGTCCTCACCGATATGGGCTTGCCGGGAATGACGGGGACGGATGTGCATAAAAAACTTAGAGATATTGATCCGAATGTCAGTGTAATTTTCGCGAGCGGATTCTTTGAACCGCATGTGAAGTCTGAACTTTATAAAGCCGGAGCGAAAGGTTTTATTCAGAAACCATACAGTCCAGATGAAGTTCTGCGGAAATTACGAGAAGTGTTGGATGAAAGGGAAAAATAAATTTATCAATATAAGGATATTGGGGATAGGCTGAAGAGTATATCAACGAATATACTGACGCAAAATTTTCGGATGGTATATGTCCTAATGTGCAAAGAACCTTAAGGGAGATCTAAATGAAAAAACGATTAACAAAATAAGTAAGAAAATAAATGATCGGAAGAAGAATTGTATAACCATAGTGCGGCTGAATATTTTGTACAGCGAACTTTTTAAAAGTATCTCCGAAGTTAGTTGTGCGGTATACAATATAGCAGGAGTATTACCATGGCACTTTTTAAGAAAAAGCACACAAATCCAGAAATCTCCTCATCCCCCAAATCACATTCGCCATATATCCTTCTTGTAGAGGATGAACCGACACATGTTGCAGTCATGCGTCATACTATTCAATCCGCTAAACCGAATTATACATTGAAGGTTGCAGGCTCATTGAAGGAGTATCGCAACATCATTGCGACTTCATTGCCGGACATAGCTTTGATAGACATACACCTCCCCGATGGAAAAGCTTTAGAAGTGCTGACGTCTCCGCCAGAAGCCGGATTGTTTCCAATCGTGGTAATTACCAGTTCTGGCGATGAGAAAATTGCTGTCAAGGCGAAGAAAGCTGGAGCGCTCGATTATATAGTGAAGTCTACGGAAGCTTTTAAGGAAATGCCCCACACGATAGAGCGCATTTTGCGCGAGTGGAAGCTTATTCAGGAACGCAAACAAACGGAAGAAGCATTAAGGGACAGTGAAGAAAAATAGCAGATTAGACGAGCAAACTTTCGGCTGTGTCTGGAACAAAAGCTGCTGTTCGGCATCCCGTACAGCGGGACTCTTGACACCATATACTGAGAGGAAGCCGAATATTTTCGGAATAAGTTCTTTTTATAGCAGAGAAGTGAACCTCACCGAATTCAGTTTAGAGTTTGAGTCTCCTTTTAGCGATTTTAGTAATTATCAAGAAAGCATGGATGTAAATTGATATGCAAAGATGGGTTTGGAAAAAGACACTTAAATTGAACACTACTAATTAGTCGCTTTGCTCTAGAAATGGATTCATTTTAATTTTCTTCCCATGTACACCTTTTTACTTTAGTGGATGCCTTAAGTAATGGGACAAAAACCCTCGACTTTGGCTGAAAACTTTAATATACTTTCAGCGTAAACACTCTCACAAATCGAATGTCACAATCACTCCCAAGAGCGCCGATGATTACGATGAACAAAATCGTGCGGTGGGTATTTCTCATAAGCATCTTCATTATAGTTGGGTGTTATACCCAGCTGCTATCACAGAGAAAATCCTTTCATGAATTTTTATCATGGCCGGATGGATCTTCTCCGCAAGAAATCGGAAGACGGGTTGCCGAACGTTTTGTCGCGACTCCTCATTCTGCCATCAATACATCAACCACTATTACATATCCCGAAGTTTGCACCTGGTACGGAGCGTTGCAATTTGCCGGCATCATAAATGATCAAGTATTGCTTCAACATCTTGTCGATCGTTTTACACCGCTTTTCGACTCTGCAAAAACCATGGTTCCTGTTCCTGATCACGTCGATTTTACAGTTTTTGGAGCAGTACCGCTTGAGTTATATCTACAAACCAAAGAACAAAAATATTTGGATGTAGGAATACAAATGGCCGACAAGCAATGGGGACCACCGGAAGGGCCCCGAGTGACGCCACAATCTCATTCCTTCTATGAACAAGGACTAACCTGGCAAACCCGATTGTGGATCGATGATATGTTTATGATTACAGCAGTGCAAACTCAAGCGTATCGTGCAACAGGCAGCCAAAAATATTTAGACAGAGCAGCGAAGGAGATGGTCATGTATCTTGATTCACTGCAGCAATCTAACGGCCTCTTCTATCATGCACCTGATGTTCCATATTTCTGGGGACGCGGAAATGGGTGGATGGCGAGTGGTATGTCTCTCTTGTTGAAAGAGTTGAATGCCGATCATCCTCAACAAGCCAGAATACTTGCAGGGTATAAAAAAATGATGGCAACGCTGCTGAAATATCAGGACACAACTGGTATGTGGCATCAACTCATTGATAAAGCAGACGCATGGCCGGAAACTTCATGTTCCGCAATGTTTACATTTGCTTTTATCACCGGAGTCAAAAACGGGCTACTGGATGAAACAATATATGGGCCTGCTGCACGAAAAGGATGGCTCGGCATCATAAAAACAATTGATGATCATGCGGATACACATGAAGTATGTGAGGGGACAAGTAAGAAGAATGAACTTCAGTATTATTATGATCGCAAACGAAATGTTGGAGACTTGCATGGTCAGGCGCCTGTGCTGTGGTGCGCAACGGCTTTGCTGAGATAATATTTTCATCCCAAAGTACTTCGTTGGCTATTATCAAAAAAAGAATCACGGATTCCTTATCGCTTCATTGATATAGCTAGAACAAAGAATGATATCAGGCTATGAAAGCATCTTGGTTGTGTAAAACAATATCCTCTCATTTCACTAGTAAAAGAATATTTCCTGCGATCATCCTGGGCTATCTCTTCGACTCTTCGATATTTACGAAACACTATTATGAACAAAAATTGCAATCGTAATATCGTATAAAAAAACACCTGGATTGATCTTCAGAGTTGCTGCAAATTAAAACACACAAAATCTATAAAGCAGCATTATTCTTTGCCGTTAATTCGATTTGCTGCTATCCTGTGAGGATTCTGAAAAGAAATTTCCTGGGATTTCCTTAAAGTATTTCAGTTCGTTAGTAAATCCGGTCCTTTCGATGCTCTTGACTTCGAAGAGAGCAATAAAATATTCCGGTACAGATTTATTTACCTTCTTGATATCTTCTATAAATTTCATCCGCAATTCAGTATTTGCAAGCATTTTTGTGCGTTCCAAACGTCCGCCGTACCCAAATCCAACAATGAACATGAAATTTTCCTTCGTGAATCCGGGCATTTTAACTAATAGTGAATAATCCACGTTATATTTATTTTGTTGCTCGTAAGGTGCTTCAACCCGGAGAAACGAATCTCGGACGTTACCTTTTTCATCAAGAATAAACAAGCGTTCGTCTGGGTAATACTGATAACGAAGAGGCGTTTTGTAAAAAATCTTATTTAAAATTCGTAGGTTTTTGAATTCACCGATATAGATGATGTTATGATCTCGAATTTTATCAAGAGAGAGTGTTGAAGACATGAAGAGGGATACATCATTTTGAAAATGATATACGACGTGAAGAACATCCAATAAATTATCGGTAGCACCGAATGGAATTCCTGGTATTTCGGACTTTACTAAATTTGCTTTAGGATATTTTATTAAAAAATCTGATAAATCATTCTCGGAAGATATTTTCCAATCCCGAACTTGGCGGTAACGTTTGTAATCCGGACAGTATTCATCCAGCCAAAAATCATCCCCTAAAATAATACTCACAGGATAACCATTTTTAAAGAAAGGACTCCAGACCTCATCCTGGGGATCGACAGAATATTGCGTTTGAGTGATGGAAGAGAGAGTGTTTACACTTGGTAGACGAAAAATGAAAAAGAGATTAATGATTAATAAGATTATGATAACGGCTACTTCCCAGCGTTTAAGTGATGAAATGAGACGATTCAATATTTTTGGTTTTTCATTTCTTGAAGGTATGAGTTGAATCTCATAATGTCCTTTAGGTATAATCAATCTGAATTTATCTTCTTTGCCTTCGTTCTTGTAATAGTTATCTAGTTTATCCCGTAACACGAGAATGTGATGACGTACTGTCGAATCTTTATTTGAATTAAAACCCGAATCCTTACCGAAAATATCAATGGCTATGGTAGTTTCTTTTGGAATATTTTTTGACAGAGTGGATTGCGTAAGGTACGAAAGCAGGTTTGAATATATAGGTGAGTCTTTAAACTCCTTGCTTTGCAGCACGACATTGACGATGGATTTTATTTCTTTACTGGAGGGTGTATTTACATTATTTTGCTCAGCCATAAATCAAAATATATAATAAACGTCGTTAAAAGCAAACACTATATTTCCCTATTGAAATACCCCCTAAAAATGTTAATAAACGGTTTTATAACGGTTTTAGTTTTGCAAAATCACTTATAATCCTCTAAATAGTCAAGCATAATACTCATTCTCCTTGCACTTTTTAACGGTATTGAATCTTTCTAGGTCTTATAAAACACAAAATGAGAAAGCATAATGGTATTGATTGAATAAGTTTTACTTCGACCTGAAAGAATCTGAATTCCGTTTTAACAATCGCTATAATTAAGAATATTTTCTCTTTACTTAAATCTGTTATCTTTAACAACTAATTATTCTAGACAAAACCTTTTTCAAATGAATTGTTTCTGGCTGAGAACGCTTTTGAAATATCAAAGACCTCTCAATAAATCATTAAGGAGAATATAATGGCTATTGGTACATTTCGTTTTCGGGTTTCACTTGTTTGTGCTGTCGTAATAGCATTTTCTTTAATCTTTCAATCCTTATACGCTGCCGGATCTGGCACTATCAAAGGACACATTTTTGATAAGACAACAAATGATCCGCTTATTGGAGCGAACATAGTAGTTCTCAATACAAGTTTAGGGGCTTCTGCAGACGTTTATGGTTCTATAACTATCTATGGAGTGCCGGCAGGTCAGCAGACTTTAAAGGCCTCCTACATTGGATATCAGCCAGTCACCGTACAAGTGACAATTCCTGAAAATGGTGTATTTGAACAGGAATTCCGTTTATCACCTCAGGCAATTGAAGGTCAAGAAGTAATCGTTACAGCTCAGGCCCGAGGTCAGGACGCAGCCATTAATAAACAGTTAACTTCTAATAATATTACGAATGTAGTTTCATCTGCACGCATCCAGGAACTCCCGGATGCCAACGCAGCAGAATCCATTGGCAGATTGCCCGGTGTTTCAGTTGTACGGAACGGTGGTGAAGCCACGCAAGTGGTTATTCGTGGACTTGAACCAAAATATAATTCTATTACTATAGCAGGAGTCGCTCTTCCTGCAACAAGTTCGAGCGACCGCGGAAGTGATTTAAGTATGATTTCATCAAATAGTCTCGAAGGAATTGAAGTGTATAAAACCGTAACACCAGATATGGATGCGGCCGCCATTGGTGGTACAGTGAACTTCGATATTCGCCGTGCAAAATCGAATGTTGAAGGTGCGCCTACATTTTCGTTTATCGCACAAGGAGGATATAAAGGTCTCGTGTATTCGTTAGGGGATTACAAATTTGTTGCGAGCGTTGAAAAAAGATTTTTTGATGATAAGTTTGGTGTGTTTGTGCAGGGTATAGTACAAAGGCAAAATTTATCGAATGATCAAATGAGCGCGTATTATGACAACAGTAAAATAAATTCATGGAATTATCCCGATAGTATCCAGATGTATTCCACAACGCTTGAATTTATTAAGTCCATTCAGAAACGATATGCTGGCACTGTAACATTGGATTATCAGCTGCCCGAAGGAGATATATCGTTTCTCAATCTTTTCAGTCGAGGGTCAACAAACACTGATACATATTCAGAACTGTACCCTACAACAGTTCAGGGTGGATCTTATGTTTTTGGGGCACAGCGGGAAACAGCCAATCTTGATGTTCTCTCGAACATTTTAAGCTATAAACAATCATTTGGTTCGTTGACCATCAACGCAAAACTTTCGAATGCGTATTCCGACAATATTGCTCCTTATAGTTGGTATACAAATT